>Ga0209396_1000073_pt1 | contig 147638 bp, 103 predicted proteins | sample GOMGulsemesocosm_6_FD_184638 | JGI IMG/M metagenome (GOLD analysis project Ga0209396, IMG submission 184638) | Methane-oxidizing microbial communities from mesocosms in the Gulf of Mexico - GOM8C Gulf of Mexico (SPAdes) (version 2) | ecosystem: Environmental > Aquatic > Marine > Cold seeps...
TATCACTGCCGAGCGCGGTGACCGTGGCACTGCCGCTGAGACTGGCTACCGTACTGGCGTCGTAAATTTTAGTCACGCCGCTCAGTCCGCTCAGGCTGAGGTCGGCTGCAGTAATATCGGCGGTAAGACCTGACGGGGGCAGCAGGGTGTAATTCGAGGCATCGAGGCCCCCAAGGGTATAGCCGCTGACGCTGATGACTTTGCTGGTGCCGACGTTTTTATCGGCAAAGTTGGCATTGGGGGTGCCACTGACGCTGAGGCTATCACTGCCGAGCGCGGTGACCGTGGCACTGCCGCTGAGACTGGCTACCGTACTGGCGTCGTAAATTTTAGTCACGCCGCTCAGTCCGCTCAGGCTGAGGTCGGCTGCAGTAATATCGGCGGTAAGACCTGACGGGGGCAGCAGGGTGTAATTCGAGGCATCGAGGCCCCCAAGGGTATAGCCGCTGACGCTGATGACTTTGCTGGTGCCGACGTTTTTATCGGCAAAGTTGGCATTGGGTGTGCCACTGACGCTGAGGCTATCACTGCCGAGCGCGGTGACCGTGGCACTGCCGCTGAGACTGGCTACCGTACTGGCGTCGTAAATTTTAGTCACGCCGCTCAGTCCGCTCAGGCTGAGGTCGGCCGCGGTAATATCGGCGCTGACGTTCAAGGGGGGGAGCAGGGTGTAATTCGAGGCATCGAGGCCCCCAAGGGTATAGCCGCTGACGCTGATGACTTTGCTGGTGCCGACGTTTTTATCGGCAAAGTTGGCATTGGGTGTACCACTGAGGCTGAGGCTATCACTGCCGAGCGCGGTGACCGTGGCACTGCCGCTGAGACTGGCTACCGTACTGGCGTCGTAAATTTTAGTCACGCCGCTCAGTCCGCTCAGGCTGAGGTCGGCTGCAGTAATATCGGCGGTAAGGCCTGACGGTGGCCGCAGGGTGTAATTCGAGGCATCGGTGCCGCCAAGGGTATACCCGCTGACGCTGATGGCTTTGCTGGTGCCGACGTTTTTATCGGCAAAGTTGGCATTGGGGGTGCCACTGACGCTGAGGCTATCACTGCCGAGCGCGGTGACCGTGGCACTGCCGCTGAGACTGGCTACCGTACTGGCGTCGTAAATTTTAGTCACGCCGCTCAGTCCGCTCAGGCTGAGGTCGGCTACAGTAATATCGGCGGTAAGACCTGACGGTGGCAGCAGGGTGTAATTTGAGGCATCGATGCCGGTGAGTTGATAACCACTAAGTGTGACCAGTTTTGCATTACCGACATTTTTATCAGAGAACTGTCCCGCCGCTTGACTATTATCTATGCTTAATTGGTCGTTACCTAACGCACTGACACTGGCTGTGCCATTTAAAATAGTATTAGTGGTCGCATCGTAAATTTTATTATTAACACTAATACCCGATAGTACAGCTATAGCAGGTGTAATACTGCTGGTTATATTATCTTGATAGCTTACAGAATAATTTGAACCACTATTTCCATCATTAATGGTAATAGCATTAGTAGTCACTGTTTTATTGCCTGTGCCAGCATTTTTATCTGTATAGCTAAAATTTCCTCCCGACATATTATCTGAGCCAAATAAATTGCCGGCTGTTACGACTGCTGTGCCTGATGCGCTTAGTGTACTATCATATTGTTTACTAATATCACTTGTACTAATCGTTAATGCTGCTGGTGTAATATTTGCGCTTAAATTAGGTAATTGTAATTGGTAATTACCCGCATCTGTTCCCGTTAAGGTATAGCCGCCTAAAATAATTGGCTTTGTAGTACCCACATGTTGAGTATCAAAATTTGCTTGTGCAGCGACAGTATCAACAATAACGGTATCACTTAGCAAAGGCGTTGCACTGACAACCCCCGTAATAATTGTAGTTGTTGTTGCATCGTATACTTTATCTTGTGCACTTATCCCACCTACCACTAACAGTGCTTGGGTAATAGTACTATTGATATTATTAGGATAACTAAGTGTGTAGTTTGCACCACTATTACCATCATTAACGGTTACATTAGAAATATTAACGGTTTTTCCTGTGCCAACATTTTTATCTGAAAAAGAAAAATTACCACCACTAATAGTATCTGTGTCAAACAACGCACCGCTAACAACTATCGCAGCACCTTGTGCATTTAAGCTTGCGTCATAAACTTTATTGACATCACTACTGCTAAGCCCTAGGTCAGCTGGTGTAATGGTACTATTGGTATTATCTACATAAGTAATACTGTAGTTATTTCCACCATTGCCATCTAAAATACTAGCTGCACTTGTAGTAACCGTTTTATTTGTGCCCGCATGTTTATCACTAAAAGAAAAGGTTGCCGTCCCAAAGGTATCACTACCAAATAAAGCCCCTTGGCTTAATTCAACCGGGGTTCCAAGGGCTGTTGTTGTACCATCATAAATGTTAGTGACATCAGAGGTACTAACGGTAATAGCAGCCGCTGTAATATCACCAATATTAGCAGTGATACTTGTATTATCTAAACTATAACCATAAACATTTGCAGTGCCATTACTTTGTGAGGCAATGGCAATACCATTAACACTCACAGCCTTAGAAACTCCCACATGCTGAGTATCGTAACTCCCCACTGCTGGGTTATTCAGAGTAATTACATCGCCATCAATAGCTCCCGCCACACTATAATTTACTGCAGTTAAATTTGCTACAGATGTGGCATCGTAACTTTTTGTAGGATTACCTATTAATGACGCGGTAACGACTGGCGTTAGAGAATATAAAAAACCATTATTTCCCACTTCTACAGATTCAACAGGCGTGACACCATAGGTCACGCCATATTGTTTAAAATCATAAACTAAGCCACCACGTGTATCATTAACAGGATCAACTGAGTACACATGCCATTGACCATTTAAAGCAACACTACCACTATTAACAAACTGATTCCCTGCGACTAATTCCATACTTGTCGCAGTTAAATCTCCTCCTGTACCAGTTAGATTGATATTATTTCCCGCATGTAAGCCTAAAGTCTTAGTGCCAACATTTAAAGGGGAGGTACTATTAATATCCGCACCACTTATTAACTCTAAGTTAGTAAGTAATGGTGTCCCGACACTGTTGGTATAGTTAATTGCACCGCTGTTTACATTACCGATGATTACTTTAGAAAAACTTCCTACAATCCCCGATAGGTCTGAAGAAGATAAATTAAAATCACCGGTACCATTTACTAAGCCAATTGTTGTACCTGCTGTTTTAGGCTGCGAAATTAATTCACCTAGCCCGCTAATTAATGTCCCAGTAGTAAAAGGATCGATAGGTATGGGAGTTGGATCTGGAGTTTGTATTGGTGCATCAATAACAATACTATCGCTGGTATTTGAATCTGATTCCAGCGTAATACTACCTAATTGAGTGCTAATATTTCCAATAGTCGCACTTGGGCCAATATAAATCCCTTCGGCATTAACGCCATCACCCTGCAATATTAATTCACCGCTTGCAGTTGAAAAGCTACCAACTTGTAAGTTTAGACCTTTACTTGCACCCGTACTGTTAATACCGGCTACACCAGTCAATGACACTATACCTGTACCAGAACTTGAAATAATTGAACTACCTACTTCTCCAGTACTAACAGTTAAACCATTATTATTTAAACCTGTACCGCTCCCTGTTCCCTGTAAATCAATACTACCATTTATACTAGAAACATTAGTATTTCCCAATAAACTAATTCCATAATTATTATCTGTACCATTTCCTCCAGTTCCAGCTAAACTAATACTGCCATCCTGAGTGTTTACAATAAATGTATCAAGATTTACACCTACACCAGCGTTATTTGTACTACCTGCTGCTCCTTGCCCTGTAATTGTAATATTACCTAGACCTGTTGTAGAAACGGTAGCTCCATTATAAGCATCCCCATACACACCATAGTTCCATGATCCTGTGCCATTGGCTGTACCTATAATATTAATATTTCCATCAACTGTAGAAATATCCAGACCAGAGAAATTAACTCCATTATTACTATCAGTTCCATTAACACTACCTGTTCCCGTAATATTAACACTACCCGTACCTGAGCTTGTTAATGCAATATTTGCCATGATAGTACTTAAGGCTGCACCTATATTTCCTGTCCCCGTCCCCTTACCAGTGCCTTGTAAATTAATACTTCCAGTACCCGCATTAATTGAAGTGCTTTCCAAATTAAGACCGTAATTATTGTTAACGCCTTGTCCGCCCGCTCCAATAAAATTAACATCGCCAGTTAAAGACGTTATAGCATCCTCGAAGCTATAAATACCATAATTAAAATTTCCAGCACTTCCTCCTGTTCCATTAATATTAATACTTCCATTATCAACAGATAAGGTATTTAAATATAAATAAGTTCCAACATTATTACCCGTACTATTAACAGCACTTCCACCTTGGCCATTGATAGTGATCGCCCCAATATTAGTTGTGTTGAATGTACTATTTTCTATGTACGTTCCATATGAATATGACAAACCTAATAATGCATCTTGACCTGTTCGGCTAAATCCTTCGCCTTTAATATCAATATTTCCTGCCCCTGAATTTAATGAGGCACCTGATAAGTAAACACCTGAAGCAATGTCAGCTGTACTGGCATCTAAACCGACTGCATTAGCATTACACCCTGTAATATCGCAAGTTCCTCCACCCATAACAATATTGCCACCATTGGTATCAATGGTATTTGTACCTAATAACTGAATATTACCGACACCACTGCTATCTGCATCAGCATTTAATACCACATTTAAAGCCCCAACACTTGAACTAATGCTAGTCCCTGCATTCATAATGACAGAATTATCAGCTTTTAAATGCAAGGTTACATTACCACCAGCTGATTTTATAATATCAGTTTTTACCGTAATATCACCGGTTCCTGTATAGGTAGTATCGGATACTGTGGTAATGGTTACACTTGTCCCTGCATTTAATTTACTTTCAATATCCGTATTTAATATTTGTGAAGCAACATTATCAATATTTGAAACATTACTCCCCCAAATATCAGGGTCTGTGCCTGTAAAACTGCCGCCTTGAGTAGTATTTGGAAATTGTGGGTCATCAAGCACAATTTCCACATCCCAAGGGTCTAGTAGCCATTCTCCACCTTTTCCATTTTTAGCCGAGGCATCAATCTCCGCACCTGCTACGTCTAAATAATGTCCTGAGGTTTCAATTAAACCGCCATCACCTGATTGTTCGCCTGCTTTTGCACTGAGTGAACCGTATACTTTAGTGCTATCATCTGACCAAACAATGATTTTTCCGCCATCGCCTTGCTGGGTAGCATCCGCTTTAATGTCTGTATTTTTAGCAACATAAGTGGTTTTGGCGTTTTTAAGGGTAGAATTATTACCTTGATAATCGCCACCAATTAATATTTCACCACCGCTGTTTTCACCACTGGCATCAATCTCGGCACCATCAAATATACCAACACGCTCACCTAAAACCTGAACTTTACCCCCTTGGGCTTGCTCAGTTTGCGCTAAGAGCTTACCACTGACTAATGTTGTGCCTTGTTCACTTTTAATCGTAATATCTTTTGCTTGAGTTAAGCTTCCTTGCTCAACAGTGATATTCGCTTGGGCAACCAATTGAATATTGCCGTACGCATCAATCACCACACTATTGGCATTTAATTCACCGCTGTGTGTAATGGTGCTGGCAAATAAATTAATCGCCCCGCCTTCAGATAATACTTTACCTAAATTAAGCACGGTATTGTCGGGTGCTTGCACTTGATATTGAATATCTGGGCTATCTAAACTGGTAAGGGTTAATTCCTGCCCAGCGGCTAGGGTGATTTGTCCTCCTTCGGTACTGATAATGCCGTTATTTTCGATATTAGGGGCGATTAAAATAATATTACCATCTTTACCTGTGCGAATAATACCCTCATTCAGAATATTTCCTGCTTGTGAGCCTGCAATAAAATGATAATTACCCTGTAAAAAATCAGCGTTACTTAAGTTGAGCGTTGAGGCAATAAACCCTTGGGTATCCACAATTGAATTAGCACCAAACACGATGCCATTCGGATTAATGACAAAAACGCGACCATTAGAGATCAGTTGTCCAAGTATTTGGCTGGGATTTTGTCCGATAACGCGATTAAGTACCGCGCTTTGACTATTTTGTTGAATAAAACGTGTAATTTCGTTTTTCTTAATACTAAAATTTTGCCAATTAATAATTGCATTGGGTGAATTTTGAATATGCAATTCAGCTGGAGTGGTTTGGTTAAAACTCACTGTGCCCTGTGCGATTTGTGCCCCTTCTGGGTTAGAATAGGTAAAGGAAGGGTAAAGAATCGCGGCAACCGCCAGCGATAATGTTTTTCGCATCAAGACCTTATCTTGCTTTTTACGCCCTATCTTTTTCATTATATTTACCACTCTTGAACTAAATAAACCTCAACCAAGAAATAAACATGAACTCACTTTTAATAATTCATGAGCACTCTATAGCTACAGAAACAACCATATACAGAAAAATCTTTTAATGGGCTTACATTTTACCAAATTATGGGTTCTTATTTCGTGCAAAGGTCTCTGTATGGTATAAATTGTATATTACCAAAAAAGGGAATCCTTTGGTATGTTTTGCATCCTATTGTTATGAAATAACTTTATAGTTTTTCTTACAAGCCTTAGTCAGATAATTATTTTATTTGTCGCCTTAATTCACATATAAAGCCATCTTTATATCAAACTGAATAGCACTAATGAAGAGCAATAACTGGATAAAAGTAACGCGTTTTGTATTGGGCTTATGTATTGCAAGTGTCTTTATGCTCCATATGACGCAATGGATGAATATTCCATTACTAAAGCGTTTAGATAATATTGCTTTTGATTTACGTTTAAACGCCACATTACCCAACACTGTAGACCCTCGTATTGTCATTTTAGATATTGATGAAAAAAGTTTGGATATTGAAGGTCATTGGCCGTGGTCTAGAAATAAATTAAGCGAGTTAGTTGATATTTTATTTGATCATTACCAAATAAAACTACTGGCTTTTGATATCACTTTTCCTGAAAAAGACACGACCTCTGGCTTGCATTTATTTGAAAAATTAGCCGCTACAGAACTAAAAAATGATGCCGCATATTTATCCAGCCTTGATAAATTGCGCCCGCAATTAAAATATGATGAGTTATTTACACAAAGTTTACGTGATAGAAACATTGTTTTAGGCTATTTTACCAGCTTAACTGAAACGCCTATTAGAGATGATACGGCTTTACCTACCAGTCTAGCCAATGCTGATGACTATCATTTTACCGATGCGTTAATTCATGCTAAAAGTTATGGCGCAAATTTAACGTCATTACAACAAGCGGCAGAGCAGGGTGGTTTTTTCAATAATCCATTAGTTGATAAGGATGGGACTTACCGCCGTTTACCATTATTGAATGTTATTAACCATGAGATTTACGAATCTTTGGCCTTAGCTATTTTCAGAAACATCATACAAGAGCCAGTGCAATTTAATGCCAATCATGATTATGACGATACATCTAATTCTCGTTTAGAATCCATATCCATTGGTTCATTTACCATTCCTGTTGACGAACAAAGTGTTATTGTCGTGCCGTATCGCGGTAAGCAAGGTAGCTTCCAATATATTTCAGCAACGGATGCGCTTAATTTTGCAACAGAAGATTTAGCACTCAAAGATAAAATAGTCATTCTCGGCTCGAGTGCTGCAGGTATTATGGATTTACGCTCAACCCCCGTACAACATATTTTTCCTGGAGTAGAAATTCATGCCAATATTGTTAGCGGCTTACTCGATCAGCGTATCAAATATCGCCCTAGCTATATTGTCGGCATACAATTTATTTTTATACTGGTATTAAGTGTTATTGGACTCTTATTTTTTCCACGTTTATCTGCTTATACCTTAAGTTTTATATTGGTTGTATTGCTTACTACTATATTAGTGGTCAACGTTTATTTGTGGCATTACCAACACATGGATATTCCATTGGCCACGCCAATTTTATTTGTGGGCTTATTATTTTCACTACAAATTACTTTTAGCTTTTTACAAGAATCACGCCATAAAAAAGAGATTACCGGCTTATTTGGTCAATATGTTCCACCTGAAATCGTCGATGAAATGGCGGATAAACCTGATAGTTTTTCTATGGATGCTCATGATAAAGAACTCACCGTCTTATTTTCTGATGTACGTGGCTTTACCTCTATTTCTGAAAGTCTCGAAGCCAACGAGTTATCCGCTCTTATTAATGAAATTCTCAGTCCTGTGACTAAAATAATTCACACACATAAAGGGACTATCGATAAATATATGGGGGATGCGGTAATGGCTTTCTGGGGATCTCCTAAACCTAACCCATTCCATGCCTCGGATGCAGTAAGAGCTGCCCTTGAGATAAGTCCCGCTATGAAACAGCTGGATAAAACTTTTTTAGCCAAAGGTTGGCCCTCTATCAATATGGGGGTCGGTTTAAATACAGGTAATATGAGTGTCGGTAATATGGGGTCTGAATTCAGAGTCGCTTACACTGTTTTGGGCGATGCGGTGAATTTAGGCTCGCGACTTGAAGGTCTCACCAAGCAATATGGTGTAAAAATTATAGTCAGTGAGTCTACTAAAAATGCCGCCCCTGAATTTACTTATAAAGAGTTAGATAGGGTGCGTGTAAAGGGAAAACTGGAACCCATTGCTATTTTTGAACCGTTAGATTTAACTGTGAACATCAAGCAAGAAACGCTGAAATCTTTAACGCAGCATACACAAGCACTTATTGAATATCGTTCTCAACACTGGAAGCAGGCTGAAATTATTTTTACTCAATTACAACAACAAGCCCCCGAGCAACTTATCAATAAAATTTATTTAGAGCGCATTCAGTTGTTCAAAGCAGCCCCCCCTGAAGCGGACTGGGATGGCACATTTACCCATACCAGTAAATAGTTTTTCACCTAATGGAGTAATACCGTGCTATATGTATACTCCATACAGGTAAAAATGAATTATTTAATCCGTGCTATATTTAAGGAAATAGTATTTGTTGATGTAGGAAAAAATCTAATGGTACGAAAAATAGAACTCATTTATAAGTTAAACGGATCCATTATTTTAAAAATATTTAACGAGACTTGAGATTATTAATCCAATATAGCTTATCTTTAAAAGCAATTAATGAAATGAAATAGAATTATGAAAAAGAAATTAGGGGCTTTATGCTTGAGTTTTTCCGTTTTAATATCAGTGCTTTCCTTGCCTGCTATTGCTGCCACGGATATGAACGATATTGTTTTTGAGGTAGAGCAATTTTATGTAACGGGTGACATTCCTGCTAAAGAAGAAGCCATTAATGAGGTTTTATTGGCCGCTAACGGTAAAAAATATAATTTATCGGAATTACAGGCGGTTGCAAAATCGGTTGAACAGATTCTTCGTGATGCAGGCTATGCCTTTTATCGGATAGTGCTGCCGCCACAAACCTTAGATTCTGGCAAGGTGACTTTAAAGAGTATTTCGTTTTCTTTAGGTAAGGTTGAAATTAAAGGCAATGATTATTTTGATGATATAAATATTCGTCGCAGCTTACCAAGCTTGTCGGAAGATAGCCCTTTAAATACTTATGAACTCGCGGAATCATTGAAAGTTGCAAATCATAATAGCTCTAAACAGGTTAAATTGATTTTTAAACAAAGTGAAGTTGCGGATAAAGTAGAGGCAGAGATATCTGTGGCCGAAGAGCGCCCTTATAATATGTCTTTAATGTTTAATAATGCAGGGACTACAGATTCAGGTATCTTTCGATTAACGGCCGCCGTTCAACATAATAATCTTTGGAATTTGGACCATAGCTTTAATGCCAGTTATACCACTTCGCCCTCTCATGCAGATGAAGTGATGCAATATGGATTTAGCTATAATATGCCGATTTATGTCTTAAAAGGCTGGTTAAGTGGCTATTATGCAAAGTCAGATATGAATACGGGGGTGGTTGCTGGAGGTTTTGATATTTCGGGTTCGGGTGAAATGTATGGGCTGCATTATTTGCAGTATTTACCTAAATTTAAATCTTATGAACACTGGTTCAATGTGGGCATAGATAACCGGTTTTTTGATAATAATATTTTATTTGAAACAGCGAATATTGGCACTGATGTACGTAGTGTGCCATTTAGTCTACGTTATAAAGCTGAAATTCCTTGGAAAAGCGCACAATTTAAGTTTCATATTGAATGGGCAAAAAATATCGACTTTGGCGGACATAATACTCAAGCAGATTACAGCGCTACAAGGAGTGGTGCAAGGCGTGATTGGGATTTATTGCGCTATGGAATGAGTGCGCGTATATATAAAGCGCAATGGTTATTCAGTGCAGCTTTTACAGGACAATACAGTGATATGCCATTGATTTCCGGTGAGCAAATCGGTTTGGGGGGTACTTACAGTATTCGTGGTTATAAAGAGCGGGAAAGCAGTGCAGATTCTGGATTAGTATTGCACCTCGAAGTGCATACGCCTCGTTGGCATGATGCCAATATGGTGACTTTTTATGATTACGGTTATGGAAGCCAGCGAGCACCTTTAGCTGGCGAACTTAAAAGCTGGGACTTGAGTAGTCTGGGTATAGGTTTCCGCTGGCAGTGGAAAAAGTATATATTTGCCAGTTTAGATTGGGCTTTCGCTTTAAATGATGCGCCTATCAATCAATTTAATAATACCCAAGCAGGCGCTAGCCGTTTGCATGGCAATATCATGCTTCGTTATTAGATTAACGCGTATAGCAAATAGATGGTTTGGTGCATAGGATTAAGTAAAGTATACGGAGTATATATGAGACAGATTAAAGGTTTTATACAAATAATGTGGTTTTTAATTGGCCTGATGGGAGTGGTTTCTCCAGTCTATGCGGCTTTAGAGAAGGTCGCGGCGGTAAATTTTTCACGCGGTGTGGTTGCTGCCCAACAACCGGATAAATCGCCTCGCTTAATTGCCAAAGGCGCTGATATTTATGTACAGGATAATATCCAAACTTCAGATAAGAGCTTTGCCATTTTAGCTTTTTCCGATGGAGGAAAGATTACTATTAGGCCAAATAGTAGTTTTAGTATTAGCGAATATATTGACCAGCAAGATAAAAAAAAGGCGACTTTTGATTTGTATAAAGGCGGGATTCGAGCAAGCACTGGGCGTATTGCGGAAAAGTTCCCTGAAAACTATCAAATTAAAACAGAATTAACTAGCATTGGCGCACAGCAAGCGGATTATTCGGTACGGCTTTGCACCAATGATTGTGCAAAAGAAAGTCAAACAATCGCTAATAAACAACAGTCTGAATTGAAAACTGAAGAGGTGGCGGCACGTATTGTTAAATTGTATGGTGAAGTGCTTGCACAAGCGCCTAATGCAGAGAGTCGACATTTATCGATAGGGGCTCCTTTGTACCTAAGTGATCGTATTATTAGTAAGGCGGACAGTTATGCTTTATTAGTTTTTCGAGATGAGGGGCGTATTTCTATACAGGCCAACAGTGAATTTTCCATAAAACATTATCAATATAAAAAAGAATCCGAACAGGATCAAGCGGTGTATCAGCTTATTACTGGGGGGTTGCGAGTATTAACAGGAAAAATTGGTAAAGCCAATAAAGCAAGTTTTGCCGTTAATACACCGGTTGCAACGATTGGTATTCGAGGTACAGGCTTTGATTTGCTATGTTTAGGTGAGGGGTGCTCGGGTGAGTGTGATAGCGAAGAGGATTGTAAACTTGACCCTAGCCAACAAATTAATGACTCGATGCAGGGATTGCATACCTATGTATGGGATAGTGCTATTACACAGACCAATGAGAGGGGGACGTTTGATTTATCTGCCCCGAATTCAAACTATATTGCGAATATAAAAATGCCTCCTCAACGCTATACTGAAACGCCAGAAATATTTCAAAATAATATAACGCCTCGTCCCGATAAGGTTGATGTGAAAGATATGAATTTATTTGACACAACTACCCTGAAAGGCTTACCTAGCGGTGTTTATGTGACGGTGCATAACGGTCATGTGCAGTTAAATGAGAGTTTAACGTTAGTAGGAAATCACAAGAAAGACTCTGGGGTGACTTTGATTACGGTACAGAGTGATGAGAATAAGTCAGATAAACAGGTGACACATTTAGGACGTAATGAAGTGGCTTATATTGATACAAACGGGGATATAGCTCGATTAGACCAGTTAAAGAGTTTTCAAACAGAAGACCCTTATCCTTTACCTAATGATGTGAATATGGAGCAGACAATGGAAGTGGGGGTGTATTCTTTATTAGTGGATGATGTGGAATTAACAGAAGACGCAGCTTATCAGTGCGCTATGCAATAAGTTTTGTATTTGATTTAGATTTTAACTCACTCTTTAAAGCGCATAGTTTCTTACCCTTTTTAAAGAGTGTTCAGGCAAAAAAAATCCCACTGCTTTATTAAAAAAGACAGTGGGATTTTTGATTGGATTAGTGGTTTTTAAGCCTTTTTAGAGGATTAATTAATCCGTGTTGCAATAGTTCCGCCTGCTTGTATTTTGATTGAACAAAACTTAAATTCAGGAATTTTAGCGGAAGGATCAAGCGCATCATTGGTGATTAAATTAGCGCTGGCTTCGTTATAACAGAAGGCCATAAAGAGTGAGCCTTTTTGAATGCCAATATCTGCGCGTGCATAAGCTACAATTTTTCCACGACGGGATTCAATGGTGACCGTTTCTCCAGCGATGATGTCCAGTGCTGCTAAATCTTCTGGGTGAATCATCACCACTGGATCAGGCTCAATGGCATCCAAAGTAGGTGAATGACGGGTCATACTGCCTGTGTGCCAATGCTCTAATTGACGACCAGTAATGAAAATCAATGGAAATTCATCATCGGGCATTTCATCCGCATGAATATAACTGGCTGGAACAAATTTTCCACGTCCAGAATCTGTAGGGAAACCATCGGTAAAGATAACCGGCTCGCCAGGATCTCCGACGTTTTCAAGTGGGTAAGTCAGTGAATTTTCAGCATCAATTCTATCCCATGTCATTCCAGCAATACTTGGCATCGCTAAACGCATTTCTTCAAACACATCTTTTGGATGCTGATAGTTCCAGCCACAACCTAAACGATTCGCGATTTCTTGTAAAATCCATAAATCTTGTTTAGCATCACCTGGAGGATTAACGGCTGCTCGTCCCATTTGTACACGTCTATCGGTATTAGAGAACGTCCCAGTTTTTTCATAGAAAGCGGAAGCAGGTAAGATAACATCAGCAAAGCCAGCGGTTTCTGTTAAGAAAATATCTTGTACCACTAAATGCTCTAAATGCGCAAAGGCTTCTCGTACATGGTTTTGATTTGGATCTGACATGGCTGGATTTTCACCTTGAATGAACATACCAAAGATTTCGTTATCTAAAATGGCATGAATCATTTCTACCGTGGTTAAACCCCGCTTAGGATCTAAGGCAACGCCCCATAATTTTTCAAAACGTGCTTGGTTTTCAAAATGCTCTACTGGCGCGTAATCAGGGTAAACCATAGGAATAAGACCCACATCAGATGCACCCTGTACGTTGTTTTGTCCACGTAGCGGATGCAGACCTGAACCCGGTTTACCAATTTGCCCAGTCATTAAGGCTAAAGCAATTAAACAACGCGAATTATCAGTCCCATGAATATGCTGTGAAACACCCATACCCCATAAAATCATAGAGCCATTGGAGTTGGCGTATAAACAAGCTACTTCACGCAAGGTCTCTGCATCAATGCCACAAATAGGTGCCACTTTTTCAGGGCTGTAATCTTTTAAATGTGCCTGCATGTATTCAAAGTCTTCGGTATGCTTGGCGATATAATCATCGTTTTGCAAACCTTCGTCTAAGATAATGTGCATTAAACCGTTAAGTAAGGCAACATCGGTATCAGGACGGAACGCTAAATGATGCGAGGCATATTTTGCAATATCCGTCTCTCTAGGATCCATTAAAATGATTTTAGTGCCTTTTGCCGCTGCATTTTTCATAAAGGTGGCACCAACGGGATGATTTACCGTTGGATTAGAACCAATAATGATAATGACTTCGGCTTTTTTAACATCTTCAACCGGATTGGATACCGCCCCTGAACCTAAACATTCCAGCAGAGCTACGACAGAAGAGGCATGACATAAACGAGTACAATGATCGACATTGTTTGAGCCAAAGCCTGTGCGAATGAGTTTTTGGAATAAGTAAGCTTCTTCGTTACTGCCTTTGGCGGAACCTAGTCCTGCTAAGGCTTTTTTACCTTTCTCAGCGCGGATAGACTTAAATTTTCCTGCGGCTAAATCCAGAGCTTCATCCCAGCTTGCTTCACGGAAAACCGTCTCTAAATCATTCGGGTCTAATAATTCCGTGGTTTTTGCCACGCCATCACGACGAATAAGCGGTTTGGTTAAACGCAGTGGGTTATGAATATAGTTAAAGCCGTAACGACCTTTAACACACAGTCGTTCATGGTTGGTATTGCCATCAAGACCTTCTGTGAATAAGATTTTATCGTCTTTTACATGGTATTTGATAAGACACCCCACGCCACAATAAGGACAGGTTGAATCAACAGTCTTATCGGCAACTTCTAAACCCACATTATTAGCTGGCATGAGTGCGCCTGTAGGGCAGGCTTGAACACATTCGCCACAAGCCACACAACTACTGGCCGCCATAGGGTCGGCAATATCAAATACGATTTCAGCATGAGCTCCGCGATTTGCGAAACCAATGACATCGTTCATTTGCTCTTCGCGGCAAGCACGTAAACAACGCGTACATTGAATACAGGCATCCATATTAACGGCAATCGCAGGATGCGATAAATCAGCGGCAGGTTGAGCGCGTGAATCAAAGCGTGGCTCACCAATCTCTAGCTTTTTAACCCATTGATCCAGCTCAGAATCCAATTTATAAGGTGATTCACCTTGTTTTGGCATATCCGATTTAAGCAGCTCTAAGACCATTTTTTGTGAAGCTAATGCGCGTTTGCTTTCTGCTTGTACCGTCATGCCTTCGGTAGGCATACGACAACAAGACGGAGCTAATACCCGCTCGCCATCAATTTCTACTACACAGGCACGACAGTTACCGTCTGCACGTAAGCCTTCTGTGTAACAAAGGTGCGGGATTTCTTTATCATGTCGTTTGGCGGCTTGCAGAATGGTTTCACCTGCACATGCGCTGATTGCTTCACCATCAAGTGTGAAGTTAATCTCAGTCTCTGAATTAACAGTCATGGTTATTTACCTGTAATCTCTTGTGGGAAGTATTTGATTGCACAACGCAATGGGTTGGGAGCGGCTTGTCCTAGGCCACAAATAGAAGCATCCACCATCACAGAGGAAAGCTCTTCCATTAAGTTTGTATCCCATTGCTCTTCTTCCATTAGCATGGCTGCTTTAGCCGTACCAACACGACAAGGAACACATTGTCCACAGGACTCTTCTTCAAAGAATTTCATCGCATTGAGGGCGAGTTCTTTGACGCTGTCTTGGTTTGAGAACACCACAACCGCCGCCGAACCAATAAAACATCCGTGTTCATTGAGCGTATCAAAATCCATTGGAATATCGGCCATAGATTCTGGCAAAATACCGCCCGATGCGCCACCAGGAAAGTAACCATAGAATTCATGGCCGGCTTGCATACCACCACAGTATTCTTCGATAAGCTCACGCATGGTAATCCCTGCGGGAGCTAAATGTACACCTGGTTTATTGACACGTCCTGAGATAGAAAAAGACCGTAAGCCTTTGCGTTCGTGACGACCGTAAGAAGCAAACCATTCTGGACCTTTTTCAACAATATCCCGAACCCAGTACACGGATTCCATATTATGTTCTAAAGTAGGGCGACCAAATAAACCGACTTCTGCTAAGAAAGGTGGGCGTAAACGAGGCATGCCGCGCTTACCTTCAATGGATTCCACCATGGCGGATTCTTCACCACAAATATACGCTCCTGCCCCACGACGTAAATGAATCGGTGGAATGTCTGTTGGGAACTGGGCGCGTAAATTATCTAATTCTTTGGTTAGAATTTCACGACAGCCTGCATATTCATCTCTTAGGTAAATATAGATTTCTTCACAGCCCACGGTTAAAGCGGCAATCAGCATACCTTCTAAGAAACGATGCGGATCAGATTCCAGATAATGTCTGTCTTTGAATGTACCTGGTTCGCCTTCATCAATATTGACCGCCATTAAGCGTGGCCCTTCAAAACTGCTCACAATGCGCCATTTACGACCTGCAGGGAAACCAGCGCCGCCTAAACCACGTAATCCCGAATCTTCCATCTGTTTGATGATGCTTTCGGTATCGATAGAACCGTCTAATACACCCTTTAGGGTTTGATAGCCATTGTCGGCTAAATAAGCTTCATGACTGATGTAGTCTGTAACAGCGGCGGTAATTTCATTGTTATTAACTGCGTTGATTACCGACTCTGTGGTCGCTTCATCAATTGGGTTTTGCCCAACCACGGCCACAGGGGCGTGTTGACAGCGTCCGACACAAGGCACTTTTTGTACGCGTACTTGCTCGGCATTTAAACCGCTTTCTAAGGCATCAATTAAATCGTTAGAGCCAGCCATAGAGCACGAGAGAGATTCACAAACCCGAACGGTTAAAGCAGGCGGAGGTGTTTGGCCTTCTTTGGTGACATCAAAATGATGATAAAAAGAAGCGACTTCGTAGACTTCAGCGGGAGACAGTTTCATCTCGCGGGCAAGTGCCACAAGATGTTTAGAAGAAATATGTTGGTATTTATCTTGAATTTTATGTAAATGCTCAATGAGTAAATCACGTTGACGTGATGCGCCAGTGAGTAAGGTTTGAACTTCTTCTAATGCTTTCAGATCAACCGCATGGCCTTTAGGGCCTTTACGTTTACGTTTAGTAATTTGATCGGGGCTTATTGTAATGACGGCCACTCGGTTTTCCTCCAGTTTTTGTGCGGTATTTGCAGACAGCGAATTCTATTATCAATGAAGCTAATTATAAGACAAAAGATTAAGGCACTGTAACAAAACTGTCATAAGGAGTTCAAATAATCTTTTTTTATGGCGCCATCAGAAACAATGATATTATCCAGCCATATTATTTTTTCATTTATTTACCATGGGAATACGTTGTGAATCCACAGCATTTATTAACCTTTTCAATTGTCGCTAGTTTAAAAAGTATTACCTTAGCTGCACAACATCTTAATCTTGGGCAACCTGCTGTTTCTGGACAGTTAAAGTTGTTACAAACTTTTGTGGGAGAGCCTCTGTATGAGCGCAAAGGGCATCAAATTGAGCTCACTTCTGCAGGTTCTGGCTTGTTGGAATATGCAAATAAAATGGATGAATGTTATGCGCAATCTTTAGAGTATGTGCGTAATTTACAGCAGGTAAGTACAGGAACGCTGAAAATTGGCGCAACAATGACCATTGCCAGTTTCTATTTACCTAAGTATTTAGTGGCCTTGCAGACCGACTATGCGGGTGTTCAGGTCTCGATGAAAACCTTGGATACCGCTGAGACTTTGCGTAATTTATATCGTTTAGATTTAGGTTTTATTGAGGGTGAGTTGCCTGATATTGATTTATCCAGTAATTATCAAGTACTTAAATGGCAAAAAGATGAAATTGTCTTGGTGATTCCAGAAAATCATCCGATTGCGGCGCAATACGCAGATTATGTGCCACTAGAGGTGTTTACCCAGCATCAAGTGATTTGGAGAGAACCCAGTTCAGGTGCGCGTCAGGTTATTGAAAAAGCCTTGTTAAAGGCCAAATTACCTATGGTTATTAATATTGAGGTGACAGGGGTATCGGCGGTAAAAGAATCGGTACGAGCAGGCTTAGGTATTGGATTTTCATCGGTTATGGCCTTAAAAAATGAAAATGCGGGTTTAGTCACGCGGCGAATTGGCTGTGCAGAAGGCTTAAGATGGCAATTAAATATTATTGCCCCTAAAGAAAGTTTACAGTCGCGGGCGGTTTCTGCTTTTTTGGCTTTATGTGCTAAAGATAATGAAAAGGTTTAATAAGATGCGCTTGATTAGTGTGTTGGTTTTATTGTTACAAAGCTCATTAGCGATGGCAGCTCTTAATATAAAGCAAGTGGCTCAAGGAATTTATGTGCATCAAGGCGTGATTGAAGTGCCAGACCGGCATAATCATGACGCGATTGCCAATATTGGTTTTATTGTCGGGCAGAAATGTGTGGCAGTGATTGATAGCGGGGGGAGTCCTCAGCAAGGCGAGCAGCTAAAGCAAGCGATACAGAAAGTGACACAGGTTCCGATTTGTTATGTGATTAATACCCATGTACATCCAGATCATATTTTTGGTAATCGAGCGTTTCAATCCATTCCAAATATTCAGTTTATTGGCCATCATAAGTTAGCGCGTGCAATGGCAACGCGAGGTTCTTTTTATTTGGCGCGTTCCTTAGAACAAATTGCCATTCAACTCACCGCAGAGGATTTAATTCCTCCTACACGAAGGGTAAAGAAGAGTTTGAGTTTGGATTTAGGGGGGCGCATTTTAGAATTAACCGCACATCCAACGGCACATACGGACAATGATTTAACGGTACTGGATACAAAAACTAATACTATGTGGCTGTCGGATTTATTATTTTTAGGGCATTTACCAGTGCTCGATGGCAGTTTAAAGGGCTGGCTCGCTGAAATCGAGCAGTTAGAAAAACGGAATTTTGAAGTGGTGATACCGGGTCATGGTCCGATTGTACGTGACTGGCCAGAAGGTTTGCAGGCAGAAAAAAAGTATTTACAGAAATTAGAAAAAACAGTTCGAGCGAAGATTAAACAAGGTGTTTATTTAGGCGATTTATTGCAGCAAGTCGATACTCAGTCAGAGCAAGACTGGCAATTATTTAAGGCATTTCATAAAAAGAACCTGAGTAGCGCGTACGCAGAATTGGAATGGGAGGATTGAAATGGGTAGTGAGGTAAATAGGTTGGAACAGATTTTAGAGGGTGGGCAAGAGCTGTAAGTTTATGATTGAATTAATTCACCTACAAGGTTTTAAAAGTATTGCGGATTGTCGTATTGAAAATGCAGACCCTTTTTCTGTGTTTGCTGGCTCAAATGGAGCAGGTAAAAGTAATTTAGCCGATGGTTTAGCATTTTTTGGAGCAGTTATTAAGCGCGGAGCGGTGCAGGCGATTCGTGATTTTGGCGGTTATGCTCAGATTCATTGTTTTAAACATCGCAAACCTAAATCGGGTAGAGCCAGTTTAGAGTTAAAAATTAAACTTCAAAACGAACAGTATCATTATTGGATAAAAATATACCAAATAGATACGGAACCGTTTATTGAAGAAAGGCTATTGATTGATAATAAGGAAATTTTTAAGCGAGAGAAAAGAAAAAGCCCTGAATATGTTGATAGAGAGGGAGAAGTTAAATCATTCCCTGATTTTCCTGATGAAATGTCGACTTTTATGTTGTTTCCTCATCGAGCCTTATATCAATTTATGATTAATATTAGGGTATTTCGCTTTGATCCCTTGGCGGCTAAAGAGCCTGATATCTCAAGTGCTGATGCAACCATGTTAGGTAGTCATGGGAAGAATGTTGCCACGATGTTGTCGGTACTAGAAAAAAATACTGAATTTCGAGAGCAAATTTTAGAATGGGTAGGGTTGTTAGTTCCAGGAATGGAAAAAGTAAGCACTAAAAAACAAGCGTTAGATGGTACGACTGTAATTACCTTTAAAGAAGAAGGTACTAAAGCCAGCTTTCCAGCGCGTTTAATTTCAGATGGGACTATTTATGCTTTATGTATTATCACCGCTATTTTAAGTCGTTCTGATAGTTTAGGATTTACTTTTATCGAAGAACCAGAGCGAGGGATTCACCCGAAAGGCATTAGCGAATTAGTGGGGTTGATGCGTGAATATGCTCAAGTTGAACACCCTGTTTTTGTGACTAGTCATAGCGAATCAGTGGTACGCAGTAGCCAAATAAAAGAATTGTGGTTAGCGAATAAAGTAGAGGGGAAAACCCAACTTAAAAATGCACAGGAAAGTGGGGTTGATTTGGGTGAATTAAATTTAGATAAAGCATGGTTAATGAACTTTTTTGATGGTGGTTTACCGTGGTAAAACTGGGTTTTATTGTTGAAGGGGGGACGGAAAAAATTATTATTGAATCTCCACGTTTTTCTGAGTGGTTAAATCAACAAGGGTTTGAGTTAATTAACCCCGTGATAGATGCAGAAGGCGGCGGAAATTTACTACCACAAAATATTGAACCGATGGTTAAAAGGCTAAACAATAAACAGGCGGAACATATTATTATTCTAACGGATTTAGAATATGAAGTCTCTGTTGAGGTGGTTAAACAACGTATTGGCAATGATTTTACTGATTTGATTTTTGTAGCGGTTAAAGCAATTGAAGCATGGTTCTTAGCCGATTCTCAAGCGATGCAATCGTGGTTAAAACAAGAAGATTTTTATGAAGGTAAACCTGAAGAAACGGATGGTATGCCTTGGAATCGCTTAAATGAAATTGCTAAATCATTAAAACAGCGTGGAACAGGCCCAAGTAAGCCTGCTTTTGCTAAAAAAATGGTTCAATATTATGATTTTGATGTCACTCATGCGGCTAAACACGGAGATTGCTACAGTGCAGAGGAATTTTGTTTAGGTATTGCTTCATTGAATAAAAGAAATAAGGCGGTCGATGTTGAGTATTAAGTTTGTATTAGGTTTTGTTGTATGACTATCGATACAAATGAAAACCTAACAGCCTTGATACAGTTAGCCGAAGAAAATAAAGCATTGGAGGTTGTTTGGCTTTATGGTTCACAGGCGCGTCATACGGCGACTATAGGCAGTGATTATGATTTGGCCGTGGCTTTTAAATCGTACATTGAAGATCCGATTGAAAGGCGTTTGCGCCCTGAGTTATTGGCATTGCAATGGCAGCAAAAATTAGCCATTGATTTATCTATTATTGATATTAATCAAGTGCCTTTAGAGTTGGCGTATACGGTTGTGCAGGATAATTGTGTTTTATACAGTGATAATGAATACCGCCGTTTGACTGAGGAGCAACGAATTATGTCAAAATGGGAAATTGATTATCTTTACCACAGGAAACACTATGCTTAGTGCTTATGTTGATGCCATTGTGCAGCATGTTAATGAGTCTGTTGAGGATTTAGAGAGTTTGCATGAGGTGTTACAAGAACGCTCATGGACGCGCATTGAACGTAAGGCGGCTGAAAGGCTTTTACAAACCTTGGTTGAAGCGTGTATTGGTATGGCAAAACATTGGTTAAAACAAGAAAAGAAGGTATTGCCTGTAAATGCTTATGCGGTGTTTGAAAAATTAATGGAATTACAGTTAATTCCGCAAGACAGTACTGAGGATTGGCAGCGAATTATTGGTATGAGAAATGCGATAAGTAGTTATTAATCATAGATTAGGCGTAATAAAATGAGTTTGCGTTATCAAATCAATCGTTGTATTTTTCTTGCGGCCTTGATTATTTTGTTACTAGGCGGCTGGCTAACCATTTGGCAGGCGCGTAGTGCGGTGAATCAAGAAGTGGATGCTTCTATTAATTTAGCGGTACAACTGATTGAATTGAGTTTGAGCCAAGAAAGCAACTCATCAGAGAATGTTAAGGATTGGTTACCGCAACTGGCTATGTTAAAAGCCACGCGTCATTTACATATTCAATTAAAACAAGCCACGGGCGAATGGGTGCAGGTCTCAAAACAGAGGCCTGAATTATCCTCGGTAGATTTACCGCCGGCTTGGTTTATTAATTGGGTCGGGCAGTCCTATCCAGGTGTTGAATACCCTTTAATAAAAACGTCTGGAATTCCTTTAAGCTTAATTATTCAAGCCAATCCGTTGGATGAAATAACCGAAGTGTGGCAGGAGAGCCTTTTATTCTTTGGCGCGGTTTTATTATTGACCTTGATTAGTTTTATTGGCGTGCATTTAGTTTTTCAGCGTTCATTTATTGCAATTCAGAAAATTGTCACGGGCTTACAAAGCATTGAGTCGGGCAAGTATTCTTTAAAATTACCAGAGTTTGCCATTCAAGAATATGCCGATATTGCTCAGGCAGTGAATCACATGACCGCAAAATTACAGCAAGTACAAACAGAAAATAGCGCCTTAACCAAACATTCTTTAGCTGTACAAGAGGAAGAGCGGCAGTATTTAGCTCAGGAATTACATGATGAATTAGGTCAATCGTTAACAGCGATTAAAGTGATGGCGGTCACCGCGGCACATCCCAAATCGGATACCCAAGAAATTACTCAAGCGATTACCGAGGTTTGTGAGCACTTAATGCAAGTGGTGCGCGGTATGATGTATCAATTACACCCGTTAGTGTTAACGGAGTTGGGTTTAAAGGCCAGTTTAGAGGATATGTTAGTACATTGGCAGGCGCGCTCTCCTCAGTTGGGATTTACTATGGCGTGTGAAGAGCGTGTGCATCAACTGGATAGCTCCGTTGCGATACAGGTTTTTAGGGTTATTCAAGAATGTTTAACCAATACAGTACGCCATGCGCAAGCGCAACAAGTAAAGATTGAAATTACTTGGCAAGAAGGGGAACAATTACAGTTAGCAGTCAGTGATGATGGCTTGGGTTGTGATTTGGAAAAAAAACAGAAGGGCTTTGGTTTACGAGGGATGCAAGAAAGAATTTACAGTTTAGGGGGAGAGATTGAATTATATTCCAGTGCAGGAACAGGGTTTAAAATGGTAGCCAAGATTCCATTAACGACGCAAGAAAAAAAATGATAACAGTGATATTGGTGGATGACCATACAGTGGTCAGAGCGGGTTTTAAAATGCTGCTTTCGATTGATGAAAATATTAATATTATTGCAGAAGCCGAGCGAGGCGAGCAGGCTTTACGTTTGTATGCAGATAAGCAGCCTGATGTAATGGTGATGGATATATCAATGGCGGGTATTGGCGGTTTAGAGGCGATGCGCCGAATTGTGGAGTCGGATAAATTAGCAAAAATATTGGTGTTTAGCGTACATGATGAACAGGTATTTATTGACCGAGCAATGTCGGCGGGCGCAAAAGGTTTTATTAGCAAAAGCAGTGCGGCTTCCGAGTTATCAAATGCCATTCATACCGTGGCACAAGGAAGAATTTATTTGGAAAATCCTGCGCCATTGAATGAATATTATGCGCATAAAACCAACCATCAGTGGATTATTCAACAGTTTGCACCGCGCGAGTTTGATGTCTTTGTTTTATTGGCGAAAGGTCAGACGGCGCATAAAATTGCCAGTGAACTCAGTTTGGGCTATAAAACCATTGCCAATTACAGCACGCAGATAAAGAAGAAATTAAATGTCTCCAGTGTTGCAGAGTTAGCCCATATTGCGGTATTGTATGGAATAGTAAATCATTAAATACTTATATAGATAACCGCGTTGGAGATAGTCGTATGCAGAAAAAAGCACTTTTAAGTTTATTATTTTGTTTAGTTTTACCGCAACTCTCTTACGCCGCGAAGGATGAAGTGCGCTGGAATAAGGTTTTGAAAGCGGAATATTTTGCAGGAAAAACTATTTTAGACGGTAAGGGCATTATAGAATTAAGTACCCCGGTGCGCGCGGAAGACCCTGCTTTAGTGCCTATTAAAGTCAGTGCAACATTATTACAAACTCGAAAAAAGTATATTAAACGCTTATTAGTGTTAATTGATAAAAATCCTGTGCCATTTGTCGGTGAGTTTGAGTTTACGCCAGACAGTGGTAAAGCAGATATTGCCATGCGCGTTCGCGTGAATACCTACAGTTATATTCGAGCCATTGCTGAAATGAATAATGGCGACTTATATATGGTGAAGAAATTTGTTAAGGCCAGCGGCGGCTGTTCTGCTCCAGTGGGCGCGGATTATGATGCAGCCATGCAACGACTGGGCAAGATGAAATTTCGTTTGGATAAGCATATTAAGCAAGGCGAACCGACTATGGCGCAGTTGTTGATTAGTCACCCGAATTTAACGGGTATGCAGATGGATCAAATGACGCGCTTTAAACGTAAATCACATTTTATTAAGCAAATTAAAGTCAGTTTTGAGGGCAAAGCCATTCTAACGGCTAAAACCGATATAGCCATTAGTTCAGACCCTAATTTTCGTTTTTATTTTGTGCCTAAGCAGGCAGGGGAATTAAAAGCAGAATTTACTGATACTTCTTGTGAGAGTCCCGTGCTGCGTGATGTCTGTCAAGCAGGAAAGACTTATACTAAAACCTATCAAGTAGCGCCTTAAATAAAAGGAAAATAAATCATGATATTAGCTGGGGATATTGGTGGAACAAAAACCGTATTGGCTTTATATACAAAAGAGGCACAAGGAGAATTAATCTGTGTACGAGACGCTACCTTTGTCAGTGCAGATTATGCTCAGTTTGATGATTTATTGCAGTGTTTTATGGAGTATGATAACAGGGTTGAGTCTGTTTGTTTGGCAATTGCAGGGCCTATTATTGAACAACGCTGCGTCACCACAAATTTACCTTGGGTGATTGAGGCTAAGGCGTTAATGCAGTTGCTTTCAACCCCAAAGGTGAAATTGTTAAATGATTTAGAAGCGATGGCGATAGGGATGTTAAAAAGCCCTGAGTCGGATTTATTAGAACTAAATCCCAGTGCTCAAGCGGTGCAAGCGAATCGAGCGGTGATTGCCGCAGGTACGGGCTTAGGTGAGGCGTTGTTGTATTGGGATGGCGTGCAGTATCATCCTATTGCAACCGAAGGCGGACATTGTGATTTTTCTCCGCAAACGGAACAGCAAGACCAATTATTACAGTATTTACGTCCGCACTTTGAGGGGCGCGTCAGTTGGGAAAGACTGTTATCAGGCGATGGTTTTGGCTATCTGTATGATTTTTTTATCGCGACGCAATCCGCTGTGGAATGTATTGAGATTGCTCACTATAAAGGCGACCGTAACGCGCTTATTTCTCGTTTAGGGGTTACAGGGAAAGATGCAACTTGTGAGCAAGTGGTGCATTTATTTGTTGAATTGTACGGCATAGAAATGGGCAATTTAGCCTTAAAGTCTATGGCAACGGGTGGGATTTTTATTGGCGGAGGCATTGCGCCTAAAATTTTACCCGCATTACAAACAGGCGCGTTCTTACAGGCGTTTACGCGTAAGGGGCGATTTACAAAGTTATTACAAACGGTTTCAGTGAAAATATCTATGAATCCAAATACACCGCTGCTGGGTGCAGCGACTTATTGGGAGTAATTTTAATTGATTTGGATCGCTTAGCTCATAAAACGATGCAGCATTTCTTTAACCGTTGTCGGGTCAAACGGTTTATCGCAAATCGCTGAAACGCCTGATTGTTGTGCATTATTTAGGCGTATTTGATTGTCTTCACTGGTGACCATAAGAATAGGGATAAAGGTATTGCCTAAGTCATGGCGGATAAAGTGGATAAGCTCTTGACCGTTCATATTGGGCATATTGTAATCGGTGACAATGAAATCAAACAGGTCTTGATTTTCGCTGAATATTTGTGCGCCTTCAGAGCCGTCGTTAGCGGTGGTAATGTTTACCACTCCCATATTCGTTAGCACACGGGTGATATGTTTTCGGGCGGTTGCACTGTCATCTATGACTAAGATATGAATATTTTCTATATCATAAAGCTCTAGTTCCAATTCTTTGGGGTCAATAAATTCTACAGTGGCTTTGAGTGCAAGCTCTAAATCTTGGGTAGTAAAAGGTTTGGGTAGAATAGCCACCACACCTGCTTGACGAATGGGGTCTAAAGCTTGAAAGTCGGTTTCACTGGAGACTAACATAAAGGGAATATCTTGCCCTACTTCTGTGCTTTTTATAGCTTGTACTAACTCGGTGGCGGTCATATCAGGCAGGTACATACTGCTCATAATTAAGTCAGGCGAGTAGGTTCCCAAAAGTTGAAGGGCTGCTTTGCCAGATGTGACCCCTTCAATGGACTGTATGCCTTCTTTTGCTAACAGTTTTAGAATGATTTTTAACTGCGTTGCCGAAGGTTCTACGAGTAAGATAGAGAGCTCTGAAATATCAATTTGGGACATAGGAAAAAGAGTCGGTTGTTAAGCGTTAATGGAATAAGTATTTTTCAATGCGTTTGATTATTCCTATAGTACCAAATAATTTTACAGTTAAGCTAATTCAATTGATTCATTAAAGAGACTGGGGTGTCTATTGTGAAAAATAATATTTATGTGACGGGTGCAGAACAAGGAAGTGGTAAATCGGTTGTGATGTTGGCAATGATGGATATGTTATCCGGTTCGGTGGATAAAATAGGTTTTTTTAGGCCGATTATTCGTAGGGATGAGGCGGATGATGAATTGATTCAGGTGATTCGGCACCGATACCATATCGATTTTCCTTATGACATGATGTATGGCTGCCAAATTGAAGAGGCGGTACAACTGATTGAGGCGAATCAATACAATGAATTACTGAATCGTATTTTAGTAAAATACCGCTTATTAGCAGCACAATGTGAACAGGTGCTGTGTTTAGGCACAGATTATCGCGGCGATGAATCTGTTTTTGAATTTGATTTCAATGCGGAGGTGGCTAATAATTTAGGTTGTTGGATTATGCCTGTTGTTCAAGGGGTGGGGCGTAATAATCTACAAATTGTAGAAGCGGTCAGCCGATTAAAATACGCTTTGTCGGAGTTTGACTGTGATTTACTTGCGTGTGTGATTAATGGCGTTGAGCCGCCGCAATTAGACATGTTAAATATGCGCTTTAATGCCACGGATAACAGTGATTTTCCTGTGTATATTATTCCTTTAGAGCCTTTGTTGTATAAGCCCAGCATTGGTAATGTGGCCCGTCAATTAGCGGTGGATATTTTATCGGGTGATGTGGCGCTATTAAATCGGCAAATTAATCAGTATAAAGTCGCGGCAATGCAGGTGCCTGATTTTTTAGCGCACCTTGAAGAAGGGGATTTGGTCATTACGCCCAGTGATCGAGCGGATATTATTCTTGCGTGCTTTATGGCGCATGCTTCGGCTTTATATCCTAAGATTTCAGGCTTATTACTGACAGGAACCAAAGCGAGTGCGCAACAGGTAATGGCTTTATTATTTGCAGGAGAAGCGCCTGCTTTTGCGGTGTTATCCATTGAGCAAGATACTTTTAGCACAGCGATACAAGTAAAAGAGGTACGCGCTCAGTTTTATTCACAAGATGAACGTAAGGTGGCAATTGCTTTGGGTTTGGTTGAGGGACAATTAGATTTTGAGCAGTTAAAACAGCGTTTAAATACGCCGCATCCTGAAAAATTAACGCCTCTGATGTTTGAGTATGAGCAAATGCAGCGCGCAAAAGCCAATGTACAGCATATTATATTACCGGAAGGCGAAGAGGATCGGATATTACAAGCGGCGGAGATTTTGCTTTTACGGGGAGCGGTACAGATTACAGTATTAGGTCCTGTCGAAGTGATTAAGCAAAAAATTGCCAGCTTAGGCTTAAATCTGGCAGATATTTCTATTATTGATCCTTTAGAGTCTGAATTAAGGGCTTTGTATGCAGAAAAATATGCGGAATTACGCCAGAAAAAAGGCGTTACTTATGATATGGCGTATGACACGATGGCGGATGTCAGTTATTTTGGCACCATGATGATTCATTTAGGGCATGCGGATGGCATGGTGTCTGGCGCGGTACACACTACGCAGCATACTATTCGCCCTGCGTTTCAGATTATTAAAACCAAACTGAATACCTCCATTATTTCCAGTGTATTTTTTATGTGTCTGGAGGATAGGGTTTTAGTTTATGGGGATTGTGCAGTGAATCCTGAACCCAATGCGCAAGATTTAGCGGATATTGCTGTGAGTTCAGCTCACACAGCAGAAATGTTTAATATTGAACCTCGGGTGGCCATGTTATCGTATTCCACCGGCGAGTCGGGCAAAGGCGAGGCGGTTGATAAGGTACGCAAAGCGGTGGAATTGGCGCAACAGGCGGCTCCTTATTTAAAAATAGAAGGGCCGATGCAATATGATGCGGCTGTGGATGTTTCGGTTGCGAAAACTAAACTGCCTAATAGTGAAGTTGCAGGCCATGCGAATGTATTTATTTTTCCTGATTTGAATACCGGTAATAATACTTATAAAGCGGTGCAGAGGTCGTCAGGTGCGATAGCGATTGGACCGATTTTACAGGGCCTGAATAAGCCTGTGAATGATTTAAGTCGAGGCTGTACGGTGACGGACATTGTCAATACAGTGATTATGACTGCTATTCAAGCGCAAGCTGAGGAGTAAGCTGGGTATTTAGTGTGTTAAGAATAGTATAAAATATCGTGCAATATCTCACTTTATTATTTAAGACGAGAAGGAAATCTACTTTTGAAAACATCTATAAAAATAGCGGTATTAATGGGCTTTTTAAGCCTGCAATTGATAGCCGTTAGCTCGGCAAAGGATTTACCCTTTTGGTTGAATCATAAAGCCATTGTTGCGATTCCTGAAGTGGTTGGCTTGGATGCGGATAAAGTGTCTTTAGGGAAACGATTATTTACAGATACTAATTTATCAGCCGATGGCACGGTGTCCTGTGCTAGTTGTCATGCTTTAAATTTATGGGGTGTTGATAGAGCGCCTGTTTCTATTGGTGTTAAAGGGCAAGTTGGCACACGTAATGCACCTACGGTTTTTAATAGTAGTTTACTGTTTCGGCAATTTTGGGATGGGCGAGCCACCACGCTGGAAGAACAAGTTACTGGCCCTATCAATAATATAAAGGAAATGGCAAGTGATTGGAAAACAGTTTTAGCCTATTTAAATTCGAATGATTTTTATGCGATGGCTTTTAAAAAACATTATGGCGGCAAGGCCACAGAAGTCACTGTTAGTCATGCCATTGCTGAATTTGAACGCAGTTTATTAACACCTAATGGGGCTTTTGATCGTTATTTAAAGGGGGATGAATCTGCGATTGATGCGGGTGCAAAACGAGGGTATCAACTTTTTAGTGCGCTTGGTTGTGTTTCTTGTCATCAGGGGGTCGCTGTTGGTGGAAATCTTTATCAAAAATTAGGTATTATTATTCCTTATTATGATGAAAATACTCTTAAAAATGAGGCAAGCCTTGATTTAGGGCGTTATGATTTAACCGGTGTGGAAGAGCATAAATTTGAGTTTAAAGTGCCTAGTTTGAGAAATGTGGCGCGGACGGCTCCGTATTTTCATGATGGCTCGATAAAGACGTTAGAGACAGCTGTACAATTAATGGGCAAACATCAGTTAGGTCGTCATCTTTCTACGTCTGATGTGACAGATATTGTACTGTTCTTAGAAAGTTTGAATGGAGAATTTCATGAGTAAACAATGTGTCACTCCTTTCTGTAAATACAAGTCTATTATTTGGGTAATATTGTCTTGCCTAATGCTGTCCTTTTTGTATATACAAGGGCAAGGTATTTCGAGTACAAAACATGAGAAAGTATTGCAGTCTCATGCAAAGTGGAATTATTTAAGCAGTAGAGTCACTCAGGAGTTGTTAGAAAGTCGCTCAGGATTGATTTTTAATTACGATGACTTAAGTCGGAACAGTCAGGAATTGCGCAGTCTCTCTAAATTTTATATTCAAGCTGTCGATTTGCCTTCTAAGGAGGTAATAAGCGCCTTATCTTCTTTAGAAAAAATAATTATCCATAGCAATCAGTTGGTTGAGGATTATAAATCCAGTCTGGCGGTATTTAAAAATTCAGAGAGTTATTTTTTCTATTTAAGCGATGCTCTTAAAGGTAAGTTGGAAACTTATGATAATACGGCTGAAGTAGCCAATAAGATTAATCAACTTATCTTACCTATGGCTAAGTTAAGTTTTTATGGTGATAGTCAACAGATACAGGAATCCTTAACGGCATTAAGGCAAAATCGAGATAAAGTGCCAGCGGATTTACAGGGCTTATTTGATTTGATGTTACGTCACGGGGAGATTTTTAACCGTGAGGGTATTAGAAGTAATACGATTATTTTAGAGGTGATTGCCTTGAATATTGGAGATGCCGTTGAGCATCTTGTTGCTGAATATACCAAGTATTATGAGAAAAAGTCTCTTCAGGCACAATTTTTCAGAATTGCACTGCTTGTGTCTTCTATATTAATGGTGATTGGCGTTTTATTGATTTTTTATCGTATGACGAAAATCCAAGATGAGCTAAAATCGGCTATTAAGTCCTTGGATTTTCAACAATATGCGTTAGATCAGCACGCAATTGTTTCGATGGCTGATGTGAAAGGTAATATTACCTATGTAAATGATTTATTTTGTGATATTACTGGACATGACCGCGAAGAGTTAATGGGAGAGAATCATCGACTGGTTAAGTCGGGTGAGCATTCGGTTGAATTTTTTAAATCCATGTGGCGTACGATAGCAAAAGGTAAGGTTTGGCACGGTGAAATAAAAAATAGGACTAAGTCAGGGGGCATCTATTGGACGGCTTCTACGATTGTGCCTTTTATGGATGAAACAGGAAAACCGTTTCAATATGTTTCGATTCGTACGGATATTACCGCCCGAAAAATAGCTGAGCAAGCAATTCAGCAAGAACGCTTATTTTATACTAGCATTACTGCGGCTTTAGCAGAAGGGGTGTATGTACAAGATAATGCAGGGGTTTGTATTTATGTCAATCCGATGACCGAAAAGTTATTAGGCTGGAACTCTGATGAATTGATTGGACAGAGGATGCATGAGTTGATGCATTATCAAAGTGAGACAGGTGAGCCGATTTCTGCTGATAATTGTTGTATGTTAGCTGTCGCTGATGGGGAGAGGTATCAGTCAGATAAAGAAGTGTTTTGGTGTAAAAACGGGGAAATGTTGCCTGTTTATCTTTCTGCTGTGCCCCTTTACGATAATAAGCAAGTGATTCAAGGAACGGTGGTTATTTTCCAAGATATTACGGAGCGAAAGGAACAAGGTTTAGCTTTAGAACAGGCTTTAATGACCGCAGAAAATGCGAATCAATCAAAAAGTATGTTTTTAGCTAATATGAGCCATGAAATTCGTACACCGATGAATGCGATTATTGGCATGAGCTATTTGGCATTGCAGACGGATTTAAATGCAACGCAACGAAATTATATTGATAAGGTGAACAGCAGTGCCGAAGCTTTATTGGGTTTATTAAATGATATTTTAGATTTTTCTAAGATTGAGGCAAATAAATTAGAGATAGAATATAGCTGCTTTCTATTAGAGGATGTGATAAAGAAAGTGACCAATTTATTAGTCTTACCTGCGAGTAAAAAAGGTCTAGAGTTATTAATTGATATGGATCCAAATATTCCTAAATCTTTGATGGGAGATGAATTACGCTTACGCCAAGCGATTGTCAATTTTGCTAATAACGCTATTAAATTTACGGAACAGGGTGAAGTGACTCTGCGTATTTCGATGATAGAAAAAACAGATCAAGCGGTGAGCTTAATTTTTTCTGTGCTGGATACAGGCATTGGCATGACTGAAGAGCAGAAAAACGGATTATTTAAAGCCTTTTCTCAAGCTGATATTTCAACCACGCGGAAATACGGTGGAACAGGCCTTGGTTTAGCCATTACCGGCCAGTTGGTGTCTTTAATGGGTGGAACCATTGATGTTAAAACAGAAGTAGGTAAGGGCAGTGTGTTTAGTTTTTGTTTGCATTTTCCTATCAGTAAAGAGCAGCCTATTGTGTCTGATAAAACCAAGGCTCATGGAGGGCTGGTTTTAGTCGTGGATGATAATAAAGCCAGTTGTGAAATTATTGAAAAGCAATTGATAGCACAGGGTTGTACCGTGCAGGTTGCTTATAGTGGTCGGCAGGCCTTAGTGTGTGTAGAGCAGGCTGAACAATCGTTTGATGTGATTATTATGGACTGGAATATGCCTGATATGGATGGCATCACTACATTGAAAACAATGGTGAAAAATAATAAGGAATTACCAAAGGTCGTTATGGCAACGGCATACGATGAGAGTGATTTAAATTCCCAATTAGCCTTAGAGAATTTATCAGTATCCAGTATTTTAACCAAACCTTTTAGCGCGTCTGATTTATGGGATGCTTTACATAAGAATATTTCCCATATTCCAATAGAAAGCTCCGATACGCCTGTTGCTAATAAATCCGATGCTTGGAATACTTTGCAGGGTCAACACCTTTTATTAGTAGAAGATAATGAATTTAATCAGGAGCTGGCGGTCGCCTTATTAAAAATCCAAGGGGTCACAGTGGATTTAGCCAATAATGGACAAGAAGCCCTTGATTTACTGGCTAAGCATACATACCCTTTGATTTTAATGGATTGTCAGATGCCTGTAATGGATGGGTATACAGCCGCTAAACATATTCGAAAGCGTTGGGGAGAGCAAGTGCCTATTATTGCCATGACCGCTAATGTTATGAAACATGATATGGAGCGCGCTTTAGAAGTAGGGATGAACGATACCATTGCAAAACCCATTAATGTGGGTAATATGATGAAAACCTTAGTGAAGTGGATAGATATTAAGCCGTCTTCGAGTGGCGATACACCGGTTGTTGTGGAAAATAAGCATCAGAATGCTTCTGTGACAGTTAGTTCTCCTGAGACGATTCATATTGATATGCAAGCCGGTTTACGCTTATTAGGCGGGGATATGCCGTTATACACTGCATTATTACAACGCTTTAGAGAAACGTTTACAGGGTCTATAGATGCTTTAACTCGCTTTTTAGCTGAAGGTCAGTTAGAGGAGGCGACACGATTAGCGCATACGATTAAAGGCACCAGTGCCAGTTTAGGCGTGCTGACATTAGATAAGTTGGCTGCAAAAGTAGAGGCGCATTGTTTAGAAAAAGACATTGCCTCGGCTCAGGGATATTTAGCTGAGTTGCAAAGCTCGCTTGAGGGCGTATTAAACGAAGCAGCTCTTTTATTAGCAACCCACTCGAATGAAGAAGAGTCGCTTCAATCAAGTGATGTTGAGGAAGGGGTTTCCTGTTCCAGTGAGCAGCGCGAGGCATTAGTGCAGGCCTTAAGAGAGCATTTAGAAAATTATGATTCGAGAGCGAAGGAGTCTTGTACTGCTTTACTGGCTTCTTTTGCGACAGAGCATGAGCGGAAGCCGTTTAAAGCTTTATCGGATGCAATTAATATTTATGATTTTGAAGCGGCGTTAATTGAACTTAATAAGCATTTTAAGGAATGAATATGAATATATTAAAGCGGGCAGTCATATTAGCAGTGGATGATGCGCCTGAAATCTTAGATATTATTAAGGCAACGCTGTCAGGATTGTATGATATTAAATTAGCCACCCGAGGACAAATTGCTTTAAAAATAGCGGAAAAACAGCAGCCGGATTTAATTTTATTGGATGTGGTTATGCCCGATTTTGATGGCTATGAAACCTGCCGTGCATTAAAAGCAAATCCTGCTACGGCGCATATTCCTGTAATTATGATTTCTGCGGGGTCTAAAGTAAATGATGAATTAGTTGGCTTAGAAGCAGGGGCGATTGATTATATTACCAAGCCGATTTCTACGGTTATTTTAAAAGCACGGGTTAAAAGCCAGATAGAACTTGGGGCGACGCGCAATGCCTTAGCAGAGGCGCATAATAAAATCTCACAGGAACGTGAAAATTTAGAACAAATTGTTTTTAAGATGCGTAATAACAGTGATTTTAATCAACAATATGTGCGTTATGCGACTCAATCGCCTGAAATTAACAGTGGTGATTTGGTTTTATCTGCTATCAGTCCTGAAGGGGTGCAATCTGTTATTGTTGCGGATTTTACCGGTCATGGTTTACCCGCTGCGATAGGTGGGCCTTTAGTGACCTATGTATTTTATAGGCGTATTTGGGAGAATGTCTCTTTATGCCATATCATTGGAGAAATAAATACCTTACTCGAAAAAATATTGCCGATTAATATTTTTATGGGGTTGTTGGCTGTGGAAGTATCGGCGAATAGAAAACAGGCTAAGTTATGGAATTATGGCATGGAAGATATTTTGCTTTATGATACGGATAAAAACTGGCAGAGTTATGCTTCTCAGAATGTCGCTTTAGGTATTTTGAGTGAGATTGATTGCGCTGTGCATTATGATTTATCTCTGAGTGAGCAGCAATTAATTTACTTATTAACCGATGGGATGACGGAAGCCGTTAGCTCGGAAGATGCAAGTAAGATGTTTGGGATGCCGCAATTAAAAGAGGCATTAATTAATAATGTGCAACAAGGAAAGCCATTGGGTTCTATTTTGGAAGATATTATGCTGTTTGCAGGGAACCCGGAAGATTTTGATGATATGACTTTGTTAGAATTGAGAGTGTCAACGAATGGAAAGTAATAAGCAAAGTGTCTTAGTGGTAGATGACACCTTAGATAATATTGATATTCTTAAGGCAATTCTTGCGCCGTATTACACCATTAAAATTGCAACCAGTGGCGCAGTTGCCTTAAAAATAGTGGAGCGGCAAGCACCGGATATTATTTTATTAGATGTGATGATGCCTGACATGGATGGGCATGAAGTGTGTCGAAGGTTGAAATCTAATAAAGAGACTTTTTCTATTCCTGTGATATTTATTACCGCTATGGCAGAGAGCGAGGATGAAAAAACAGGGTTTGATTTGGGTGCTGTGGATTATATTACTAAGCCTGTAAATCCTGCTATTGTTATTGCTAGAGTAAAAGCACAGCTTGCTTTAGCGGATCAGCATCGCGCGTGTTCAATAGAAGTCGAGAAAAGAACCAAGGAATTAGAAGAAAGTCAGGCGGATGCCATTGTTATGTTAGCAGAGGCAGGACATTTTAATGATACGGACACCGGCTTGCATATTTGGCGTATGGGGGCTTATTCTGAGGCTCTGGCAAGAGCTGCTCATTGGCCGGTTAAGCAAGCAAAATTAATAGGACAAGCCGCTCCTATGCATGATACGGGAAAGATAGGTATTCCAGATTCGATCTTAAAAGCGCCTAGAAAATTAACCAGTGAAGAGTGGGATATTATGCGAACTCATTCAGAAATTGGCTATGGTATTCTTAATCTTAGTAATACAGATTTATTTAAATTAGCGGCTGAAGTGGCTTTAAGTCATCATGAGCGTTGGGATGGGACAGGTTACCCGCAAGGCTTAAAGGCCGAGCAGATTCCTGAGTCAGCGCGTATTGTGGCTATTGCAGATGTGTTTGATGCTCTAACCATGGAGCGGCCTTATAAAAAGTCTTGGTCTATAGATAAAGCATTCGCTTTATTACAGGAAGAGGCGGGTAGTCACTTTGATAAGGCCTTAGTGGATTTATTTATTTCTATAAAGGATGAAATATTAGGGATTAAAGCCGCTTGGGATACAAAGAATATAGAGTAAAGGAAGGGAAGTTAAATTATTTAAATATTGTATTTGCATTCAATGATTCCTCCGCCTAAACACACTTCATTATCATAAAAAACGACCGATTGTCCTGGGGTAATGGCGCGTTGTTGCTCTTCAAAAATCACTTTTATTTTATCATCGGATAAAGGGATGATTTGGCAGTTTTGGTCGGCTTGACGGTAGCGAGTTTTAGCTTTGCAGTGCACAGGTTCTGTTAGTGTTTTATTGTTACACCAATCCAGTTGATTCGCTTCTAAAACATTATGCAGCATAAGCGGGTGGTAATGCCCTTGCCCGACAATCAGCTGGTTGTTGTCCAAGTCTTTGTCTAAAACATACCACGGTTCATCGGGTGCATTTTTAACACCACCAATGCCTAAGCCTTGGCGTTGACCTAATGTGTAATACATTAGCCCCGAATGTTTAGCGATGTATTGTCCTTCTGGCGTGACCATATCACCGGGTTGGGTCGGTAAATAACGCTGTAAAAATTCTTTAAATTTACGTTCGCCAATAAAACAAATTCCAGTACTGTCTTTTTTCTTATGGTTAGCAAAGCCAAAGCGTTCTGCCATTTTTCGAATTTCTGTTTTATGCAAATGACCAATAGGAAATAAGGTTTTAGACAGAGCTTTTTGCCCTAAAGTATATAGAAAGTAACTTTGCTCTTTACTGGGGTCAAGTCCTTTGAGTAAGCGAAATTCTCCGTTGACTTCATCTACCCGCGCATAATGGCCTGTGGCAATATATTCCGCCCCTAAATCTTCTATTGCGTAATCTAAAAAGGCTTTAAATTTAACGTGTTTATTACATAAAATATCAGGGTTTGGGGTGCGTCCTGCTTTAAATTCAGACAAAAAGACTTCAAATACATCATCCCAATATTCGCTGGCAAAATTGACCGTTTTAAGTTCAATACCAAGAGTGTCGCAGACTTGCTGTGCATCGGCTAAGTCATCTAAGGCGGTACATTCTTCGGTGCCATCGTCTTCATCCCAGTTTTTCATGAAAACGCCGGTGACTTTATGGCCTTGCTCTAACAGAAGTCCTGCGGTAACGGAGGAGTCAACTCCTCCTGACATGCCTACAATAATGTTTTTACTCATGATTCTTGATCTAAAAAAGTTTTTAAGAGAGAGAGCGGGTAGTGTTCACCGCTTAAATATTGGTCAATGCTGGTGAGGACTAAATTGCTCCGCAGTTGGTCTTTTTTAGCCGCAATTTCATCGCGGGTGAGCCAATGAGTCGCAATAATTCCTTCATCTAACGCTTGTTCTTCTTGGTGATTGGAACATTGTCCGACAAAACAAACTCGTAAAAAGCTAGGGAAATCTGGGTTTCTCCGCCAGAGCTGAATTGAAGTAAGGTATTCAGGGGTAAAATGCCAAGCGGTTTCTTCTTGTACTTCGCGTACTGCCGCTTGAATTAGGCTTTCTCCTGCTTCTAAATGTCCTGCTGGTTGATTAAAAGCAATCCCATTTGAAGTTTCTTCTTCTACTAAAAGAAAACGTTTCTCCCGCTCAATAATTGCGGCTACAGTGACGTGTGGTTTCCAAACCATAGTGTACCTAATGTGTTTATAAAAAAAGGGCTGTCGTATGAACAAATTAAGGCTATTATACGCGATTACATTAATTTTTAGGTTATATGAGTATCAGCCTTGAGATTAATTTTTTCTAATTGAAGTTAAAAAGTGTACTAGACCATGAGTGAATTGGATCAATCCAGAGAATACGATGATGATTTGGCTGTTCAAGAAGCGGAGCCTGAATTGAAGCGACCGCCTTTATATAAAGTTATTTTATTAAATGATGATTTTACGCCCATGGATTTTGTGATTCAGGTGTTAACGGATTTTTTCTCTATGTCCGAGGAGCAAGCGACCCAAGTCATGCTGCATGTGCATACCAAAGGGGTGGGTATTTGTGGGGTGTTTTCTAAAGACGTGGCTGAAACAAAGGTTGAATTAGTGAATAATTATGCGCGCGAGAATCAGCACCCTTTGATGTGTGCAATGGAAGAGGCGTAGGCAGATGTTAAGTAAAGATTTAGAAGTAACCTTAAATTTGGCGTTTGTCTCTGCATTTGAGCAACGACATGAGTTTATTACTGTAGAGCACATGTTATTGGCCTTATTGGAAAATACAAGTGCCGAAGAAGTTCTAGTGGCTTATGCTTGTGATTTGCGGGCATTAAGAGCAGAACTGGTGCAGTTTATTGATGAAACGATTAGTTTATTACCGACAGAAGGGCATCGGGAAACTTTGCCGACTTTGGGTTTTCAACGTGTTTTGCAGCGTGCTGTTTTTCAAGCGCAATCCTCTGATAAACCCGAAGTAAATGGCTCTAATTTATTGGTGGCTATGTTTAGTGAGCAAGATTCTCATGCGGTGTATTTATTGAGTAAGCGAGGAATAGACCGTTTAGATGTGGTGAATTATCTTGCGCATGATAAAGAGTCTATTGAGAGCATGGAAGAAGAGGTTGATGTAGCTAATTTTGGTGCACAAACTGAAGTTGAATCACCGTTAGAAAAGTACACTCTGAATTTGAATGAAGAAGCCCTCGCTGGACGTATTGATCCATTGATTGGCAGAGAGTTAGAAGTACAAAGAACCATTCAGATTTTATGCCGTCGCCGTAAAAATAACCCTTTATTAGTGGGCGAGGCGGGGGTGGGTAAAACAGCGATTGCGGAAGGTTTAGCTAAGAAAATTGTTGAAGCAAAAGTACCTGATATTTTAAGTGAGTGTGTTATTTATTCCTTAGATTTAGGGGCTTTGTTGGCTGGTACTAAATATCGTGGCGATTTTGAAAAGCGTTTAAAAGCGCTGATGAGCCAAATTAAAAAAGATAAGCAGGCGATTTTGTTTATTGATGAGATTCATACCATTATTGGGGCAGGGTCTACTTCGGGTGGGGTAATGGATGCTGCGAATCTAATTAAACCCGCATTGGCTTCAGGTCAGTTGCGTTGTATTGGTTCAACGACCTATCAAGAATATCGTGGAATTTTTGAAAAAGATCATGCTTTGGCGCGGCGCTTTCAGAAAGTGGATGTGTTAGAGCCTTCTGTGGATGAGACTTTTCAGATTTTAAAGGGTTTAAAAGGGCATTTTGAAGCGCATCATGAGCTTGAATACACTTTGGAGAGTTTACGTACAGCCGCTGAGTTATCAGATAGACATATTAATGACCGATTCTTACCTGATAAAGCGATTGATGTGATTGATGAAGCGGGTGCAAAGCAGCGCTTAGTAACGGCAGATAAACGAAATTCTGTGATTGATGTTGCGGCGATTGAAGAAGTGATTGCACAAATTGCCCGTATTCCTGAAAAAACAGTTTCAACGAAAGATTTTGATAAGCTCAGAAGTCTTGAGAAAAATTTGAAAATGTTAGTTTTTGGGCAGGATGAAGCGATTGACAGCTTAGCTTCAGCGATTAAACTCTCACGAGCCGGTTTACGTGATGCGAGTAAAACCATTGGTTCTTTTTTATTCTCAGGGCCTACAGGTGTCGGGAAAACAGAAGTCACTAAGCAATTAGCCCTACAATTAGGGGTCGAATTGATTCGTTTTGATATGTCTGAATACATGGAAGCGCATACGGTTTCCCGTTTAATTGGTGCGCCTCCAGGTTATGTAGGCTATGACCAAGGGGGCTTGTTAACAGAACAGGTCAATAAGCATCCATACGCGGTATTATTGCTGGATGAGTTGGAAAAAGCGCATCCTGATGTGTTTAATTTATTATTACAAGTGATGGATCATGGCACGTTAACGGATAATAATGGTCGCAAGGCGGATTTCAGAAATATTATTTTAGTGATGACCACTAATGCAGGCGCATTAGAAGGCAGTCGTGCTTCGATTGGCTTTACTCATCAAGAGCATACGAGTGATAGTTTACGTGCGGTGGAAAAAACCTTTTCTCCTGAATTTCGGAATCGTTTGGATGCGATTATTCAGTTTAAAGCTTTAGATATTTCTGTAGTGAAGCATGTGGTTGATAAATTTATTTTTGAGCTGGAAGAACTTTTATTAGCTAAAGATGTTAGTTTATCAGTGAGTATTGAAGCGAAACTTTGGTTGGCTGAGAATGGCTGTGACCCTAAAATGGGCGCACGACCTATGGCGCGATTAATTCAAGATAAGATTAAAAAACCATTAGCGAATGATTTGCTGTTTGGTGGCTTATCGGAGGGTGGTAAAGTGAGTATTTTCGTTGAAAATAAGGAGCTGGCCTTTAGAATAGAGTTGAAAAAGACTTTAGACTATGTAGATTAGTTCTGCTAGACATAAAGAAGCCCGTATGAAAAATAAATTTATTTTCATACGGGCTTTTTTTATAACCTAGATAGAATAAATTCTAACTTTAACGCATACGGAATGTAATACGTCCTTTGGTTAAATCGTAAGGGGTCATTTCTACTTTGACTTTATCTCCTGTCAAAATACGAATGTAATGTTTACGCATTTTTCCTGAAATATGGGCTGTAATTGTGTGGCCGTTATCCAGTTCTACTCTAAACATTGTATTAGGTAGGGTTTCGGTAATCGTACCGTCCATTTCAATTTGGTCTTCTTTTGCCATTTATTGCTTGTCTCTAAAGGTATAAATAATTTCGTCAATAGTAACAGTTAAGTCACGATGAATCAATTACCTAGGAATCTAATAGCTCATTTCTGATGATTCGGAAAGAGAGCTGTTTGCCTTTTATTTATATAAATATAAGTAATGGCTTGAAGATAAACTTAGGTTGTTGAGATTGAACTTAGTTTACCTGATAAGCATCAATAAAGATTTTTTATTTACGCTTATCAGGCTGTTTTTACGAATACAAGTTTATTCGTCTGTTGCTTTAGCTGGAGTGGATTCCACTTTAGCAGCTGTATTTTCTTTTACTTCTTTGTTAATTTTTTCAGGTTTAGGAGCTGCCTTTTCTTGAGTAGGGCGTTTGGTTACTGTCTTTTCGACAGCAGCGGGTTTCTCTACTGGAGTTTTGCTAGGCTTTTGTACTACTTGCTCAGGACTTGATTTTTTTTCAGTATTATCTGATTTTTCGTGTGCTGCTACTGCTTGTGTTTGTGGCTCTTTTGGCTCTCTAGGTTTTCTATTGCGATTGTTGCGGTTGTTTCTTCTTTGCAGATGTCTTGGCTTTTGCTCACCATTTGCGCGCGTTTTCTCTGTCTCAGGCGAGTTTACTTTGGCTGTACTCTCTTTTTGCGTAGTTTGCTCTACTGGAGCCGTTGTTATTGCTTCTTTAGGGGCTGCTTTATTGACCGGTTTATTTTTATTTCTGTTTTGCGGGTTATTTTTATTTTTGTTGTGATGATTTTTATTACGCTGTTGAGCAGCAGGCGGTTTTTGTGTATTAGCTCGTGGCTTTTCTACAGCAACCGGTGTTTCTTCCAAGTTATCTTCAATCGTGCTAACCAATTTGCTCCAAAAACGACTAATGAGATTAGCTGAAGTTTTTTTATTTTGAATAGGAGCCGGTGCATCAGGTAAAAATTCTTTGATAACCGCTTGTTCTGTTGGTTTGCGCGTGGATTGGCTGATAAAAGCAGGGGTACTAATGTCTTCTGTTTTTATTTGTGCATAGCTGCTACTTTCTACAGTACCTTCTTCATCTTTCGTTTTGATACGTTCAATGGTATAGGCAGGCGTTTCTAAATGTTTGCACGGTAACACAATGATATGTACCTTTAAACGAGATTCAATTTGATCAATTGAAGGTCGTTTTTCATTTAATAAGAAAGTGGCACATTCTATAGGTAAGTGAGCAATAACTTTATCTGTACCACTTTTCATGGCTTCTTCTTCAAGAATCCGCAAAACAGATAAGGCGACCGATTCGACATTACGAATTTCCCCTTGACCATTACAGCGAGGGCAGGTTAATTGCGTAGTATCACCCAGCGAAGGTCGTAGACGTTGGCGTGACATTTCTAACAGGCCAAAGCGTGAGATACGACTGGTTTGAATGCGCGCTCGGTCAATTTTAAGGGCATCGCGTAATCTATTTTCAACCGCACGTTGATTTTTATTGGCCATCATATCGATGAAATCGATAACAAATAAGCCACCTAAATCGCGTAAGCGTAATTGACGAGCAATTTCATCAGCGGCTTCAAGGTTGGTATTAAGAGCGGTATCCTCAATATCACTGCCTTTTGTTGCGCGGGCAGAGTTAATATCAATGGATGTTAAGGCCTCGGTATGATCAATCACTAATTCGCCGCCAGAAGGCAAGGAAACAGAACGGCTGTAGGCCGTTTCGATTTGTGATTCAATTTGGTAACGGTTAAACAGTGGCACACTGTCACTGTATAATTTAGCTTTGCTTAAAAAGTGAGGCATGACTTGTTTTAAGAAGTTATGCACCAATTTATATGAAGATTCTTTATCAATGAGAATTTCGTCAATATCGGCTCGTAAATGGTCACGTAATGCTCGAATAATAACATTGCTTTCTTGAAAGATAAGGAACGGTTTTGATTGTTCTTGTGATGATCGGTCAATGGCTTCCCAGAGTTGTAATAGGTAATTTAAATCCCATTGCAATTCTTCGGTGCTTTTGCCACAACCTGCGGTGCGTACAATTAGCCCCATATTTTCAGGAATGACTAAGCCATCCATTGCATCACGTAATTCATTGCGTGTTTCACCTTCAATTCGACGAGAAATTCCGCCTGCTTTAGGGTTATTTGGCATTAATACTAAATACGTACCTGCTAAGCTAATATAGGTGGTCAGTGCTGCGCCTTTATTGCCACGCTCTTCTTTCTCAATTTGAACAATAATTTCTTGTCCTTCTTTGAGGCGTTCTTTAATTTTTGCACGACTGAGTGTTAAATCATCGGAGTTTACTGAGGTAGGTGAAACTTCTTTTAAAGGTAAAAAACCGTGCTTATCTGCACCGTAATTAACAAAAGCCGCTTCTAAACTGGGTTCTATGCGAGTAATAACCCCTTTGTAGATGTTAGATTTTTTTTGTTCTTGTGAGGGGTGTTCGATGTCAAAATCATACAGTTTTTGACCGTCTACTAATGCAACACGCAGTTCCTCTGCTTGTGTCGCGTTAATTAACATTCTTTTCATTTATAAGTCCTTAGTGACACCTTAATTGATTATTAATTTTTTTGAGTTCTGGATAAAATGTACCAGTTGAGAATGTTTGAATACTAAACCGAGGAATCCTCTATTATCGTTGTAGTGTGGATAATGGATGGGGTATCTGTGTATCTATCTCAATTATTATATGACGTTATCAGATGAACATCATTTCCCGTATGTAGGGTGACTCAAGTTATTAATTTTATTAATAAATCAATGTATTCCGTGCGAATAAATTACCTGAATATATAATGCTTATATGGGAGTTACAGTATATAACGCCCCGTTTATGGGCTATCGAATCAGGAGCGGAAAGCTCTACTGTTTTCAGCTAGCATGTATTTTTGGTATTATTCGCCTTTTAAATAAGGTGATTGTATTCGCTTGTCATGGGTCGAGCGAAAAAAAACCCAGAATTCTATAGTGGTATTAGCCTTGCGTGATATTTTACTTAATATCATTAAGTGTATTCAATGAGGCGTAAGTTAAACAACTTCGCTAAATTAAATTTAAATGTGAGCGCAAAGTTAATAACTTGCAAATTATACCGTGTAATAAGCAGGTAATGTAATTATCTTATAGTCTATGTTAATAAATTCTACTATCATGTAGAGATGAATACAGAAATGAAAGAAAATTTAGTAAAAGTGCAGTTTGTAGAGATTACCGACGAGCATGAAGGTCAGCGTTTGGATAATTTTTTGATAAATAAACTAAAAGGCGTACCGAAAAGTCGTATTTATCGAATTATTCGTAAGGGAGAGGTAAGAATTAATAAGGGGCGATGCGATGCAAAGCGCAAGCTTTTGGAGGGTGATACGGTGCGTATTCCGCCTATTCGTATTGCAGAAAAGGCGGAAAATATTCCTGCGCCGAGCTTTCTTAGAAACCGTTTAGAGCAAAATATTATATTTGAAGATGAGGTGATTTTAGTCTTAAATAAGCCTTCTGGATTTGCCGTTCACGGTGGCTCAGGTATTTCTTCAGGAGTGATTGAGACTCTGCGTGAGTTACGCCCTGATAGTCGCTTTCTTGAATTGGTGCACCGTATTGATAAAGATACCTCGGGGTGTTTGATTGTTGCTAAAAAGCGCAGTGCCTTGCGTAAGTTGCATGAATATTTTCGGGGTGACGGGGTCAAAAAAAGTTATATAGCTTTGTTGGTCGGTCGTTGGGAGCAGAAAAAATTATTAGTGGATCAACCGTTGTTGAAAAAAGTAAATCAAGGTGGGGGTTGTATGGTGAAAGTAAATCCAACAGGAAAACCCTCGCAAACAATCTTCAGGCGTTTGGCGCTTTATTCGGATTTAACCTTGGTAGAAGCGCGACCTCTAACAGGGCGCACGCATCAAATTCGAGTCCATGCTTTAAGTTTAGGGCATCCTTTAGTCGGAGATGAGCGTTATACAAGTGATGATATCAATAAGAAATTAAAAAAACGTGGCTATAAGCGTTTATTTTTGCATGCGGAAAAATTACAATTTGCCCATCCCGTCACGGGAGAGATATTAAAATTAACGGCACCTTTACCTGAAGAGTTACAGGTGTTACTTGAACAAGAAAATAAAAAGGTAGGACAGTAAGATGAGTAACAAACAAGGGCGCGATGCTCTGGATATATTAGATGTTTTAGATGTACCAACTAAAAGTAATGAAGGCTGGGAACGTGAAGCAATAGAAAAGTTAGCTTTTGCAGCGGTCACAGAACAGCGTCGTTCACGTCGCTGGGGTATTTTCTTTAAAAGTCTAATGTCGGTTTATTTGTTGGTGATTTTGGGAATTGCGGTTTACCCTAGCCTCAAAGACAGTGTTAGCGATGAAGGTAATGGGCATACGGCGGTTATTGATATTGTTGGTGTGATTGCTGAAGGTCAAGCAGCGAACGCAGAATCCATTATTAAATCTTTGCGCAATGCGGTGAAGAATAAGGAAACCAAGGGTGTTATTCTGCATCTTAATAGCCCAGGTGGAAGCCCTGTTCAGTCTGCGTATATTTATGATGAAATAAGACGACTTAAAGTAAAGCATCCTGAGTTGCCTATTTACGCGGTTGCTTCTGATATTTGTGCTTCGGGTTGTTATTATATTGCGGCGGCTGCCGATAAGATTTTTGTGAGCCCAGCCAGTTTGATTGGATCTATTGGCGTTATTATGGATGGATTTGGTTTTGTTGATACAATGAAAATGCTAGGTGTTGAACGCCGCTTAGTGACTGCAGGGGAGCATAAAGCCTTGTTAGATCCATTCTCGCCGGCCAATCCAACGGAAAAGAAATATATGGATGATTTATTGGGTGAAGTACATCAGCAATTTATTACGGCGGTTAAACAAGGTCGAGGAGAGCGTTTGAATATTAGCAAAGAAACCTTTTCTGGTTTGGTTTGGACGGGTGAACGAGGTAAAGCATTGGGCTTAGCCGATGAGTTTGGTAATGATGATTATGTTGCTAGTGAAATTATTGGTGCAAAAAAACGAGTGAATTTTACTCTACAAGAAAATCTAATGGATCGTTTGGCTGGAAAATTAGGCGCGTCATTTGGTCAGGTTATCAGTAGTCATTTAGGTGGTCAGTTAAGTTTAAAGTAGTTGATATACATCATTTTAAGAGTATTAATGTAATGGGGAAATTATAGTGGATTTAGCTTCTTTAGTCGGTTTTATTTTGGGGGTTGGTATTATTATCGCCGCGATTGCAACGGGGGGGGATGTGATGTTGTTTATTAATATTCCTTCGCTGTTAATTGTATTTGGCGGAACCTTCGGTGTAACGTTAATGCGAATTCCTATTTCTGGTTTTATTCGTTCTTTTGGAGTGGCAGGCAAGGCCTTTTTAAATAAATCCGATGACCCTTCTGCACTGATTGAAGATGCGGTACGTTTAGCGGATGTCGCAAGGAAAAATGGCTTATTATCTTTAGAAAGCGAAGAAATAAATAATGAGTTTATGAAAAAAGGCATTATGTTATGTGTTGATGGACATGAGCCTGCCTTTGTTCGCAAAATGTTAAGCCAAGAAATAGACCAAATGATTACCCGTAATGAATCGGGTCAAGATATGTGGAAAGGGGTGGGGGATTTAGCCCCAGCCATGGGTATGATTGGTACCTTAGTGGGGCTGGTACAAATGTTAGCCAATATGTCGGATCCAGCCAGTATTGGCCCTGCTATGGCCGTTGCCTTATTAACCACACTTTATGGTGCGATGATTGCTAACTGTTTTGCCTTGCCGATGGTGGATAAATTATCCTATGTTTTAATGAATGAACGTATGAATAAGGAACTTATTTTAGAAACTATTTCAGGCATTCAAGAAGGTATGAATCCAAAGGTATTGGAAGTTTTATTAGAAGCCTATATTTCTGAGAAAAAACGTAAATCAGATGAGGATGAATAACGATGGCTAATGAGTGCCCTAAGTGCCCACCTCCTGGTGCCCCGAATTGGTTAGCAACCTTTGCGGATTTAATGTCGTTACTGATGTGTTTCTTTGTGTTATTACTGTCATTTGCAACCATGGATGCCGAGAAATTACGCAAAGTCAGTGAGTCGTTAGAAAATGCATTTGGGGTACAAAGGGAGGTGCCTGCACGTCAAATTCCTTTAGGCATCAGTATTATTGCTCAACATTTCTCACCTGCAATGACCACTCCAACGGTATTAGATGAGGTAAGACAGATAGTTAAAAAGCCTGATGATGAGCAAATAGAGATGACGCTTATGGAGCAGGTGAAGCGTGAAATTATTGAAAAAGCTAAGCAGGATGCGGAAGACCAAGCTAAAAAAATAAAAGAAGCTTTAAAAGATGAAATTAAGCAAGGTCTAGTCGCTATTGAAACCGATGAATTACGCATTATTATTCGTGTTAATGATACAGGTTCTTTTGATTCTGGGACGGCAGAGCTGAAACGAGGCTTTACGCCTGTGATGCAAAAAATCACGAAAGCCGTTTTAGCCGCAAGAGGTAATGTGATGGTTTCAGGGCATACCGATGATTTACCCATATCAACAGATTGGTACCGCTCTAACTGGGAGCTTTCTTCGGCGCGTGCGGTGAGTATTGCATCGTTTATTTTAGAAAATGGAAAATTAGACCCTAAGCGTCTTGTGGTACAAGGATTTGCGGATACCAAGCCCTTGGTTGAGAATAATTCAAGAGCCAATAGAGCGGTTAACCGTCGTGTGGAAATTATGTTAGAACAGACGCCTGAAGCTTTATATCAAGAAGAATTAGAAAAATTTGAAAAAGAACTCAAAGCCTATAAAAAAGAAAAAAGGAAAGAGTTGGAGCCTGACGTTGAGGTAGGAACAACAGCCATTAAAGAGGATATCAATTCAGTAGAGAGAGTTGATACCACACCAACGATTGATGCGTTAAGTTCCGAGGTTGTTGAATCTAGTTCCGAAGCTGAAACTCAAGGGGTAGATACTCCGCCCGCTGTTGAAGTGGAGGATTTAAGTGAAATGGTGAATAATTTATTAAACCCACCTGAAGAGTCAGGAAATTAATAATTTCTCACAACTGTAAAAAAATAGGTTAGAAATAATGACGAAAGGAATGGAAAAAAGACGTTTTTTTAGAGTAGATGATAATATTCAGATAAATTTCCAAGTGGTCACTACGGAGTTTATCGAAGCTCATTTTACCGAGCAAGGTGAACATGCGCATGATGATTCTTTAGGGGCTATTTTAGATGATTTAAATCATCAAGGGCGTTTGTTGCTCGGCCGTTTAGAACGTGAGTCAGCCAACTTAGTCAATTATTTGACGGTATTGGATAAAAAGGTAAATGTGATTGCTTATGCGGTTTTAAAAGAAACTCATGATTTATCTGAATCACCTTTTGTGCCTGTCGGTTTGAGTGCGTCCGGTGCTTGGGTCGCTGCTATAACCAAACAGCGAGAAGGGGAGTGGTTGCAAATAAAAATGCTACTGCCATCGGTTATGACTACGATTATTTGTTATGCGCAAGTTATTTATTGCCGTGATAATAGCTCTGAAGCGGCTGAAAAAGAAACGTTTCCTTATATTATTGGTATGGAATTTACCCATATACGCGAAGAAGATACAGAGCTTATTATTAAGCATGTCGTTCAACGGCAAATGCACCAAATTCGTGAACAGAAAAATTTGTAGGAAAGACCGTGCAGTTTTCAGATAATCAAAAAGCATTATTACAGTATTTATCCGATGGGAATTTTCATTCAGGCACAGAGTTAGCTGTCAATTTAAGTATGACGCGCTCTGCTGTTTGGAAGTTGATTCATGCTTTGAATGCATTAGGCATTGAAATTATTGCGTTAAATGCAAAAGGCTATCGCTTAAATGCGCCATTAGAGCTGCTAAATCTCCAAGTAATTAAACAAGCATTAAGTACTGATACTTTAGCTTTATTAGGTCGCTTAGAATTGCATGACCAAATGGATTCAACCAATCGTTATCTCAGCGAATTAGCACATACTCATCCAGAGGAAAGTGGTGTTATTTGTGTGGCTGAACAGCAAACAGCAGGGCGAGGTCGTCGAGGTCGTCCGTGGGTTTCGCCGTTTGCACGCAATATTTATATGTCATTACTTTGGCGTTTTGAGGAAGGTCCTGCAGATTTATCAGGTTTAAGTTTAGCGATTGGAGTAGCGGTAGTGCGCGCTTTAAAGCAGCAAGGGGTTGAAGAGGTTGGTTTAAAGTGGCCGAATGATATTTATTGGCAGAATAAAAAATTAGGCGGTATTTTGCTGGAAGTATCTGGAGAAAGTGCCGGCCCTTGTAGTGCAGTGATTGGTGTCGGTTTAAATGTCAATATGTCACAAGATGAGGCCGAGGCTATCGACCAAGAATGGATTGATGTACAAGGTATTATTGGCAAAGAGCGTGTTTTTTCTAGGGGACAATTATTGGCCAGTATGATAACCACTCTATTAGAGGTGACGGCTAACTATACACAAGATTGTTTTTCTGCATATGTGGACGAATGGCGGAAATACGATTGTATGCAGGGGCGTAAAGTGGATGTTTTTATTGGTAATAAAACGGTAACAGGTCATATTCGTGGTATTGATGATGGTGGCTTGTTATTGCTAGAAACAGAAACCGGTGAGATAAAGCACTACGCTTCTGGAGAAATTAGTTTTCACCGTCCATGAAGCTATTAGTTGATATTGGCAATACACGCATAAAATGGGTCACATTGCAGCAAGCACAATTAAGTCAGGCGCAGGCTATTGCGTATCAAGGCATTTCTATCTCTGAGATAATAAGGGGTTGGCAAGGATTAGCAAGACCTCAAAGTCTTTATATTTCCTGTGTAGGCCGGGAGCTATTTAAACAAGAACTGCATCATGAACTTCAATGTTTGTGGCCTGACATTAATATTTTTTATATGCAGACTCCAGTGGTCGGTCAGGGTGTGCAAAATTCCTATAAACATCCAGAAAAATTAGGGGTGGATCGTTGGCTTGCTATGACAGGTGCGTATGCTGATTATAAACAGGCACTTTGTATTGTGGATTGTGGCACAGCGATTACTTTAGATTGTCTTGATGACAAAGGTCAGCATTTAGGTGGGATGATTATGGCGGGTTGGTCGATGATGCAACTCTCCTTACATCAAGGCACAGCCGCCTTAGAACAAGGTGAAAGCAGTAATTTATTTACTTTAGCTGACAATACCCAGAACGCGATTAATAGCGGTAGTCTGGCGGCGATACGAGGATTTATCCAATCGGGTCTTGAATTTATGTCGATTCCTTGCCAACTTATTTTGACAGGAGGCGATGCCTTGTTTTTACAAAAAAAGTTGGCTTTAGATACTTTGGTTGATACAGAATTAGTTTTTAAAGGTTTGGCGTTGGAGGCTGAGTGCGACTCATCTTTTTAATTATTTTAGGGGTTAATATTTCTTTTTTTTTATGGGAATACAGACAAGGAGCGCCCGCTCGTTATTTACCTAAGAATGTATTGCAGAAAGAAGACATTCCACAGCGTATTTTTTTATTAACGGAGCTTGCTGAAGAATTGCTTGTACTTCCTGTTTTGGTGGCTCAGAAGATACTACCGAAAGAAGTTTCTTTAGTTAAAACGGTTGTTGAAGCTAAAGTAGAATCTCAAAAAGTGGTGCAATTACCCGTTTTACTGGAGCCTAAAAAATTGCTTGAAGTAGAAAAAAAAATCATGCCATTACAAAGAATTGAGCCATTGATTGAGCAGTGTTATCTTTTAGTGGGCAGTAAAAAAATGGAATTTAAAACATTGTTTTCGTCATATCAGGCGGATGTGGTGAGTATTCCAGATAGCACGGTAAAAAGGCATTACTGGGTGCTGACAAAACAGCTGTATTCATCAAAAACCGCGAAACAGATACTGAATAAACTTAAGGTAGAAGGGGTTGCAGATGCCTTTTTATTTACTCGCGGAGACTTAAAGGGCCGCATTTCTTTAGGATTGTTTGCCAGCCCTAAGAATGCAACAGAGGCTAAAAAACGCTATAGCACAACAGTACAACAAGCTTTAGAGATTGTCCTGTATAAGCATAATAAACAACGCCACGTATTGAAAGTAACATTAAAATCAAAGCATATTGCCGATTTTAAACACAGATTTAAGCGATATTTAGATGAAAAAATAAACTGCTCAATAGATTCTATTGCTGAAAAATCAGACTGATTATTTGAGTCGGTACTTCTGTAGCATATAAAGACTGAGTAAGCAGAGAGCGGCTCCAGTGGTATCTGCTATCCAATCATAAACATCAGAAGAGCGCCCAATAACAAATGATTGATGCCATTCATCGGATGCACCATAAAGGCTACTGAAAAACAGTGAAGCTAATAGCCACAATGGAATCGAAAGCTGAAAATGACGAAAAGCCCGTGCAGTAAAAGCGGCCAGTATAAAATAAGCGCCTAAGTGCATCACTTTATCTTGATGGGGAAAGGAGAGAGGAGATGATAGAGAGGATTGGTCGGAAAGCCAGTAAATAAAGCTGCAATACAGGATAAGCAGTATCCCATCTAATGCTTTGTTATAATGCTGGATTAATTTCATACCTTTGATGCCTTCTTAATGATGAATAACGTGTTTGATTTTGCAGAAGCCTGTTTATATTCTGCGGATATAGAAGAAAAATTGCAACTCACCGCTCAGGCTTGGCAACTCTATCAAAAGGGTGAATTAGACTTTCAGTCGTTGGGTACGCCTAAAGCCATTACGCAGGTTAAATTTCCTGAGAAACCGGAGTTACTTGCCCCGCGCTTTATGTCGCGGCGTAAATTAGGCAGTCCAGAAGGGGTGCAAGCGTTTTACCATGCCTTAGCACATATAGAATTTGTTGCCATTTATTTGGCGTGGGATATACTTTACCGCTTTCGTGGATTACCTGAAGAATTTTATCAAAATTGGCTGCAAGTTGCACAGGAAGAAGCAATTCATTTTGCACTGATTAGGCAGCATTTAAGAACGTTAGGTATTGATTATGGTGATTTACCTGCACACCAAGGGTTATGGGAACATGCACAAGAAACTGCGCATGATATCTTGGCGCGTTTAGCATTGATTCCTCGTTGTATGGAAGCCCGTGGACTGGATGTGACCCCCGCAATGATAGAAAAAATTGATAAAATTAAGGATGTAGAAGGCGTGAAATTATTAACACGCATTCTCAAGGATGAACAGCAACACGTGGCTTTTGGTAGCTTTTGGTTTAAACAGCAATGTCAACTGCAAGGTTTAGAGTCAGAAGAAACCTTTAAGCAGTTATTAATGGAATATTTTAAAAACAGTAAGCCCAAAGGGCCTTTTAATACTACATTGCGTTTACAAGCAGGGTTTACGCAAAGTGAAATGGATTGGCTCGAAGCACAAGCATAATAAATTTACTGATGCGCGAGAGCGCAGCAACTTAACTTAACACTAGAAAGAGACATCATGGCACTATATTGTGGAATTGTCGGATTACCCAACGTTGGTAAATCAACCCTATTCAATGCACTGACCAATGCAGAAATTGCAGCAGAAAACTACCCATTCTGTACCATTGACCCGAATGTGGGGGTTGTATCTGTACCCGACTCACGCATGGATGCACTGGCCGAAATTGTAAAGCCTGACCGTATTTTACCCACCACCATGGAATTTGTGGATATTGCAGGTTTAGTCGCTGGCGCATCAAAAGGCGAGGGCTTAGGCAATAAATTTTTAGGTAATATTCGCGAAACGGATGCGATTGTGCATGTGGTGCGTTGTTTTGAAGATGAAAATGTGGTGCATGTCGAAGGAAAAATTGACCCATTGGGTGATATTGAAGTGATTAATACTGAACTTGCCTTAGCAGATATGGCAAGCTTAGAAAAAGCACTGGTTAAAACCGCAAAAGCGGCAAGAACAGGCAACAAAGAAGAAGTCGCTAAAAAAGACTGTTATGAAAAATTAATTGCCCATTTAGATGAAGGCGGCCAAGTACGCTCTTTATACTTATCAGAAAATGAATTGGCGATTGTGAAAGAGCTATTTTTATTGACGATAAAACCAACCATGTATATTGCTAATGTCGCAGATGATGGCTTTGAAAATAACCCATTGCTTGATCTTGTACAAGACTATGCAGATAAAGAAGGATCAATGGTTGTTTCAGTATGTGCCTCTATTGAAGCCGATATTATTCAGCTAGATGAAGACGAAAAACAAGAATTTATGGATGATTTAGGCCTAGAAGAGCCAGGCTTAAATCGCGTGATTCGTGCAGCGTATAAGTTATTGGATTTATCCACTTATTTTACAGCAGGGGTGATGGAGGTCAGGGCTTGGACAATTCCCGTTGGCGCAACCGCTCCACAAGCGGCTGGTGTGATTCATACCGATTTTGAAAAAGGCTTTATTCGTGCCGAAGTCATTGCCTATGATGATTATGTTGCAGGAAAAGGCGAACAAGGCGCAAAAGACGCAGGAAAGTGGCGTTTAGAAGGTAAAGAGTATATTGTGCAAGATGGTGATGTGGTGCATTTTAGATTTAATGTTTGACGGATAGCTAAAGAGCAACTATAATGTCTTTTCTTTAATTAGGTAGCTAATTAAAGATTGTGTGGCGATATAGCTCAGTCCGGTTAGAGCACAGGATTCATAACCCTGGGGTCCCAAGTTCAATTCTCGGTATCGCCACCATTAACTTCTTTATTGAAGTAACCAAACCAGCCTTCAGTGCTGGTTTTTTTATGCCTGTTGATTTTTTTCAATATGATAGAAAAATCGGGTAGACTTACTCTCAGAGCGACAACCGATAAACTTAACAGGAAAAACTCCAGATTATGGCGATTAGCTCAACCATTAATAAAGTCTCCCTTAATATTGCTGACATGGACAGGCATTATTACCAAAGCCATGAATTAACCGTGGCGCAGCACCCCTCTGAAACAGATTTCCGTTTTATGATGCGTTTAATTGCCTTTATGGCTAACGCGAGTGAGCCGTTATGTTTTACTAAAGGTCTTAGCAGTAATGATGAACCTGAACTCTGGCAAAAGACATTGACGGATGATATTGAACTCTGGATTGATTTAGGCCAGCCTGATGAAAAACGGATTCGCAAAGCCTGTGGACGTGCTGAGCAAGTGATTATTTATACTTACGATGAACGTAAGGCGCATATTTGGTGGGAGCAGGCGCAGGGTAAGCTAAAGCGGTTTAATAATCTTAAAGTCTTTCATATTAATGCTAAGGGAGTGGATGCCATGGTTAAACGGTCTATGCAGCTACAATGTAATATTCAGGAGGGGGATATCTATTTGAATGATGATGACTTAAACTTTACGATTACATTGGATAGGATGTAGAAGAGCCTATTTTTCTCGTTTCCTAGCTTGGGAACGTGCGTAACATCAGTTACTAAAAGAAAGGTTTTTTTAAAATTTAATTTGGAATTGTTGATTTTTAGTGACTAAGTAATATGTTAGCCTGTACAATCAGTCGAATTAAATTGACTTAAATTAACACAGAATATGGATAGTTTGCTCAAGCCCTTCATCCCCAAAAAAGCAGCCTTCGGCCGCCATGAAACCTTTGCTCTTCGGTATAGTTGGTTAACTAAAGGTTTTCAATCCTTACAAGTAGATCCTCATATTTTTAATTCAGATGCCTCAACAGTTGTTTTAGGTGTAGGGAAAAATATGGTGAATGCGATTCGCTATTGGTTGCGTGCCACACAAATGATAGAAGCAACGGAAGAGGGCTGGCAGGGAACGCAGCTGGGGCAGGCTATCTTTTCAGAAGAAGGTTGGGATCCCTATTTAGAAGATGAAGCCACTCTCTGGTTAATACATTGGATGTTAGCTACAAATTCTGAATTAGCAACGGCATGGTACTGGTTTTTTAACTGTTTTCATAAAGCTGAATTCAATAGTGATGAAGCCGGAAATGATTTAGCTCGGTTTGTACGAGAAAACCTGACGGGTAAGCACTCGGAAAGAACGGTTAGGAATGATATTAACGTGCTCTTAAAAATGTATAGTCAAGGTAGGCAAGGGGTGAAAATTGAAATAGAAGACATTCTAGATGCCCCTCTCGCATCGTTAAAATTAATAACAAGCAGTCAGCATACACAGTATTTCCAGTGTAGAAATACCACGCAAGATAACCTACCTATAGCCATAGTAGCCTTTGCTGTTAATGAAATATTTAATCAACGTAAACTTGCTACTTTATCGGTCTCTGAATTGATGTACGGTGAAAAACTGGGGGTTGCTGTCGGGAGTGTCTTTAAATTAACAGAAGGGGAATTACTAGCTAAGTTAGAGCGAGTGGTAGAGCTGTACCCTGATATTTTTAATATTAATGAAACAGCGGGCATAAATCAGCTATATAGACAGAAAGAAGATAAGTCTTCCATTACTTTTTTACAGGATTATTTTGAAAGCAAGGATAGAGCGCCATCATGATGGAACAAATTGTACAGGTTGATACGCACTACACACGTTCAATTAACCTTGAAAGGGATATTGATTCAAGTAAGATCCTTAATGCTTACATTCCCACCTCTAAAGCAATACAAGTCTTAGAAAAAATCACATCAACCTTTACCCAAAAAGATACGCCTCGGGCATGGTCACTTGTGGGGCCGTATGGCTCGGGTAAATCAAGTTTTGCTATATTTTTAGCACATTTACTCGAAGATCAAAACCTTGAAACAAGTATTATTGCAGAACAATTAATCACCCAGCATCAGCCGGAATTAGCAAAAAAGATAACAGCCCATACACATGAAAGTAATGCATACTGTACGGTATTATTAACCGGAAGCTCTGAATCGCTAAGTAAACGATTTTTACACGTTGTTTACCAAGCAGCCCAGGAATACTGGCTTGAAAAGCAAGGGCGAAAACCCAAAATTATTGATGAGCTAGCGGATGCCGTTAATGTGGGAGCAACGGTCAGCCAGATTATCGAGTTACTCGATAAACTACAAAAAGCAATTCACCAAGTGCAAGGGAAAGGCCTTTTAATCGTCATCGATGAGTTAGGAAAATTCCTAGAGTATGAAGCGCGGCACCAAGGGGCAAATGATATTTTTTTATTGCAAGCTCTTGCTGAGTTTGCATACAAAGGAAAAGAGGCGAATGTTTTATTAGTTGTCTTAATGCATCAAGCCTTTGACCAGTATGCGCAAGGGATGGGCGAGGCGCAGCGTAATGAATGGACTAAAGTGCAAGGGCGTTTTGAAAGTATTCCTTTCTTAGAATCAGCCGAGCAAACATTAAGAGTGGTTGCCGCTGCTTTTAAGCCCGCTTTTAATCAGAAGCAAAAGAACCTTATAGCAAAGCAAGTATCAGATACAGTCCGAAGCCTAGCGCAGGAACAAGCACTTCCTAATGCGATGACACAAGAGCTTGCTCAAGATATCTTTTCCCGATGTTATCCATTACATCCGATAGCCGCTGTTTTGCTGCCTGTTTTATGTCAAAAAGTGGCTCAAAATGAACGAACATTATTTAGTTACCTCGGTAGCCAAGAGCAGTATGGTTTTCATGACGGCCTAGCAAGGCTAAATAAAGTTGGAGACTGGGTATTAGTTTGGGAGGTTTTTGAATATTTCATCCTAAACCAAAGCATCATGACATCAGACCATACAACGCACCGACGCTGGATTGAAGTGTTGAATGCAATTGAACGTTTAGGCGATGCACCCGAAACAGAAATACAGCTGCTAAAAACGATTGGCTTATTAAACATCATTGGTGCACAAGGGGGCCTCAAAGCAAGCCAAGCTTTATTATCCGAATGTTTCCCTGATAAACAACAGGTACAAGCAGGCTTAGCGCAATTACAAGCAAAATCAATTATTAACTATCGGAAATTCAATAATGAATTTCGTATCTGGGAAGGGAGTGATTTTGATTTACAAGCCTGCTTACGCCAAACAATACAAGAATTAGGGCGATTTGACTTAGCAGAAACACTCAATAGCCGTAACACCTTATTACCGATTGTTGCGCGACGATATTCAATAAAAAATTCAGCTTTGCGTTATTTTCAGCCTTTTTATACCACGGTAGTTAGCAGTAATACGCAAGAGCAGTCAGAAACTCAGCCGCATATAGCCTTCTTCTTAGCCGATACAGAAGATGAAATTCAGTATTTTCAAACACAGGCAACCGCTGAAAATGTTAATGACTTAACTATTTATGTCCTGTGTAAAAATGCCGCGCATATTCGTTATGCTGTAACAGAAGTTATGGCGTTAGAGAAAATACAAACTGAAAATCCTGTTATTAAGTCCGATCCCGTTGCGCAAAGGGAACTAAAAGATCGTCTGATGACAGCACAGTACACAGAATACAAGCTACTTAACCAAATGCTAGAGCACCCAGAAAAGAATCAATGGGTGTGGAAGTCTGAAAATTTAGAAATTAAAAACAAAAGGGCGCTACAGCAACAATTATCGAATATCTTAGAAAAGATTTACCATAAGTCTCCCATCATAAAAAATGAGCTGATTAATCGCAATAAAACCTCATCACAAGCCAACTCAGCAAAAAATAAATTGGTTACCGGCTTACTAAACAATCTTTCAGAACAGGATTTAGGCTTCGCGGTAGATAAATACCCGCCTGAAAAATCAATTTATCGTGCATTGCTTAAAGAAACAGGCATACATGTTAAACAAGATAGTCATTGGCAACTGATTGCACCTACAGAAGATAACCCTTATCAGTTATTTCACTTATGGGAGGGCATAGATGACTTTTTAAAGGACAAAGAGAAAGCTGTACCGCTGACTGAGCTTTACAATTTTCTACAAAAGCCGCCTTATGGTGTGAAAAAAGGGGTGTTATCACTCATTTTTATCGCCTATTATTTATCCAAGCAACGCCATTTAGCACTTTATGAAAGCGACGTATTTTGCTCTCATATAACCCAAGAGCATTTTGAGATATTACTCAAGCGCCCCGAACTTTTTAAGATAGAAGCCTTTAGTTTTTCAGGCATACAGACAGAAGTTTTTAACCAATATTTAGAAAAATTAGTAGGTAAATCCCCAGAAAATAGCACCTTATTAGATATTGTGAAGCCACTAGCTAAATTCATACATAAGCTTCCTCAATACACGATTACGACTAAAAACTTAGATAAACAAGCAATGGCCGTCCGTGATGCATTTCAAACCACACAAAGCCCTATGATCTTGCTTTTTTCTCGTTTACCTGTGGCTTGTGGTTTTACAGCTTACCAAACTGAAACGGAATTTAACTTATCGAATCCCAGTGATTTTTTAACGGTATTAGTTAATAAACTGAATATTTTAAATAAAGCCTATGATACTTTATTGGCCGATTTTCAGCGGCAAATGACGGAGGCTTTTGCATTAACTACAACGGTTAATAATTTAACTGAATTAAGGCAAGAAATCACTAAGCGTTATGCAGGATTAGAAAAATACACGAGTGATGGTATTGGATTAAAGGCCTTTATTATTCGCTTACAAAATAAAAAAGAAACAGATATTGCATGGTTAGAATCCGTGGCTGCTTTTCTTGGGAAAGCGCCAGCAGACAAATGGAAACCAGAAAATACTAGCCAAGCGGAATACTTACTTACAGATTTAAGTGAGCGCCTTAAACAGTTGGCAGTTGTTCATGCCGAGCAGCTAAATGTAGATGTAGGCAGTCAAGCAACCTTGATACGCATTGTGAGTGAGCAAGGCGAAATGAATCAAGTGGCCTATATAACGGATGACTTAAAGAAAACCGCCAATAAAAAATTAGCTCAATTGGATTTAGGCAGTGCAGATAAACAATTAAAACTCACTATTTTAGCGCAGCTAATGCAAGATCTAGCGGATGCAGAAGAGTAATCAAAAATAAAACTGTTTTATTGCAATTCAGGCGGACTTAGATAGTGTCAGTTAATGCTACGAACCTTAAGCTACGAAGCAATTGTTTTGTTTTTTAAATGAGGGTTAGTATTAGATAAGCTATTTTTTCATGACATTAGTGTAGTGGATTTTTATATTAAGTAGTTGGACCAATATGCAAAAGAACAACGAGAATATTTATGAGTGAAGATAAACCAGTACGCCATTTATTAGGTATTTCGGGTGGTAAGGATAGTGCGGCTTTAGCTATTTATTTACGAGATAGAGTTCCTGAAATGGAATATTTCTTTACTGATACAGGAGCTGAATTGCCAGAGACTCTGGAGTTTGTAGATAATTTAGAAGCTTATTTAGGTAAAAAAATAGTACGGCTATGTGAGGGAAGAGGTTTTGAGCACTACTTCAAATTACACAATAATTATTTGCCTTCTGGGCAGCAACGCTGGTGCACGATTAATTTAAAACTTAAGCCTTTTGAAGAGTTTGTTGGTGATGAGCCTGTTATTAGTTACGTTGGAATTAGAGCTGATGAGCCTCACAGGGAAGGGTATATTTCCTCGAAACCTAATATAACAACCGTTTTTCCTTTTAGAGAGGATGGCTTGATAAGGGATGATATTTTCAGAATCTTAGAAGAAACCTCTGGAATAGGCTTACCTGATTATTATAAATGGCGCAGTCGATCAGGATGTTACTTTTGTTTTTATCAACGCAAGATTGAATGGGTTGGGTTGTATGAAAATCACCCTGATTTATTTGAAGCAGCAAGAGCTTATGAGAAATATGACGAAAAAACAGGAAAGCGATATACATGGTCGCAAAGCGAATCATTAGAAGAGCTTCTAGCTAGAAAGGATGAAATTAAAGCTAAATTTTCAAAGGATAATCAAAATTTAGATAAAGATAAAAAGCCTAGAGGACTAATGGAAGCAGTAGTTAAAGATAGCGATGATGATGACGATGATGACAGTTGTTTAATTTGCATGAATTAAACTACAAAATACTTATATGGATATTTTAAACGAGTTTAAAAAAATAAGAGTTTACCAAGAAGGTGGAGTCTTTAGTCTACATAAGCCAGTCATGTTACTTATTGCTCTGAGTCGTTGTCGTCTTGGAGAGCGTAGGCTATGCCTATTTTCTGAATTTGATGAAAAGTTTTGTGAGTTTTTTAGAAAATTTTCACTAGATGGAAAAAGCGAAAACTCTCATTATCCTTTTGGAAAGTTAGAAAATGATGGTATTTGGCAGGTAGAAAATAGCGAAATTTTGAAGCGAACAGGTGCTGGGCATTTATTTAAGATTGAGTTGCTCGAAAAGTCTATAAGTGGTGGTTTTTCTCCCTATATTTATAAGCGGCTGGCAGATGACAAGTTGTTAGTCAATGAAATTATTATGTATTTATTAAACACATATTTTTCAGTGAATGATGAAAGTAACATTTACACCTTTTTGAGTATAAATAGAATGGAAAATGACAAAAGTATAAAAGTATTAACAAGCAAAGAAAATCAAGGTGGTGAAATTGAGATAAAAAATAACGGATATATTACCTACCTTAATTCTTTACATAATTTGAAAGCAAGTGGGGCAAATGCATTAGCTGAGTCTCAAATTTTAAATAAGTACTTTCCTGAATTATATGAACCTTTTCCTCTAGCTGAAAGTTTGTATCAGACCCTTAGTAATGAAAAAGAGCGTGTTATTTTTTTAACAGGGCATGCGGGCGATGGAAAGTCTACCGTTGCAATGGATGTTTTGAAACGGTTGAATAATTGGCCATTAGATAAGCCGCTGGAAAAAGTATTAAAGGAAAAGGAAGAAGTTAGCCATAGTGATGGAAAAAGGACTTATATTGTAAAAGATATGAGTGAATTGAGTTCTGATAGGCGGATGGATTGGTTAGAGCAAGCGTTTACTAAAACTGGAAATTGGTTGATTGTGAGTAATACTGGTCCATTGATTGACAGTATTCTTAAATATGCGCAGCAATGTGGAATTGATCAGGGTCTTGATAATGAGATACTTAAGGTACTTGATGCTCCTTATGAGGGAGGAGAGCTAAGCACGCATACCCTAACAAATTTCCCCAAAGAGCTAGTTATTCTTAATATGACTCGCTTGGATAATATTGATTTAGCTTCCCATGTTCTTAATAAAATGATTAAACATCCTGCTTGGGAAGAGTGTAGTGGGTGTTTAGCAGAAAGATCTTGCTCATTAAAATCAAATCAGACAGCTTTATTGGCAATGGGTGAGGATCTGGGTGATCGAGTCCGTTGGATTTATAAAAGAGTGGCAGCTTATGAGCAACGATTAACCTTGCGTCAAATGGTTGCTCATTTGGCTTTAAGTATAACTGGTGGGGTTGATTGTTCTACAGTATGTGGTAACTATTTAGATAGTTACCAAAGTGAAGAGGAAGTTGGGAAGCTATTATCACCAAATGTTTTTAGTGAAAATTTCTTTGGTTATCGTGAGGGTGAATCTTGGAAAGAGGCAGAAAATTTATTAGCAATTCGGCTAATTAAACGGATGGGTTTTGGTGGGCCTATAGCAGTAAACTTTGAGCGGCAACTTTTGACTACTGGGAAATGGTCAGAAGCAGAAATACCACTGAATTTAGTGGGTATTCAGAAGTATTGGCTAAAGTGGGGACAAGGGATGGAGGGTGTTCGCTGGCGATTTGCACTGCGGCGAATGTTATATTTCTTTTCTCAAAGTACGATTGCGATAGAAGAGTCACCTAATTTAACAATTTTTTTTAATAGCTTCCTCAAATCTTCGATGTTACGTCAATTTGATAGTTGGCAAAACAAAGAAGAATTACTTTTAAGTTCGCATGAAAAACGTGAATTACGAAAAAGTTGTATGCAGACGTTGTTAGAGGTTTATTCAGGTTTTTGTATAGGTCAGTTTCAAGAGGGGCAAATGGATAACCTATACTTAACATTAAGACGAGCTGATCAGTCAGTTATACAAACAACACAAATAGTAATTGCTAAATTAAGTAATGATGATTTTAAGTTAGATTATGATGCTGTAAAGCGCTTACCGGTACTGCTTTATAGGTATGCAGATAAAATAGCTAAGCTTGAGTTGACTTTGCCTTTATTAGATTACATTCATGATCGAGCCATTGGTAACCTAGGAAATGAATTAGCTCCTATTCACTTGTCACAGCTAGATTGGTTTAAGGCTGAGTTATTAAAATTAAGTCAGCAGCGGTATTCGAATGAAGAAGTTGGGTTATTACGCTCAGGAATTGATGGTGAGGTTAAATTACATCGATATATGGTGAATGGTAAAGAGCTGGAGATTGACTAATGTTGAATAAGGACCAGAAGGTAGAGAGTAGTAAGGTGTTAGAGCGATTTCCTCTGACAGCTCATGAAAATGAAATAATTGCCGACCAAGTAAACCCTGCTATTCGGCTATATGGCCGGAGATTTTATAAAGACCAAACCCCCGTTGAGTATTTAACAGAATTTCTTTTAGTTTTTACTTCTCCTAAAGCGAGCCCGACGACTGAGAAAGAGCTCGGAAACTATAAATTTCTCTATAACCCTGATTCGCAAGGGGGGTATGGATATTGGCCTGACGATGGTGTGGCATTAAAGTTATTTTCTTTTTTCTCTGGTTCAAAACTTGAAACAAGACATGTTGCACATAAGCATGCTTATTTAGAGGTTTTAGAGCAATTAAAGTCCAATATGACAGGGAGTTCAGAAGATGATAAAGAAGAGGCGGTTAGGTTAATTCAAAGCTTATTTTATGGATTTGTAGGGGTGGCCAAGAATCGTACTTGGGTGACTTATAGTTTTTTACCTGTAACAACTGGTCTATTATCTAGAGAGTTGAATTGGTTGCACTCGGAAGCTAAAAAAGAAGATGGCTTGAATACATGGAATGATATTGTTGAAGCTAATGGAGTGCCAACTCCATATCGATTTTTTGCACATGATAGGCATAATTTTATGGCTAGAGGAGGGGAGTTATTATATTTACAGCTTGTCAATTTATTTTCCCAGCCAGATGCTGCTGATATTCAAGCTTTATTAGCGGATAGGTTTTACACGCATATTCCTAAGGATATTTCATTATTAGGGGCTCAACTAGAAAATAATTTACGCACTATGCTTGATGAATCCTCTGAAGGGTTGAGTCAGCTAATTCAGTGGGCTGAAGGCAGTTTAAGTAATTTTAATTTAAATAAAACACCTAAGGTATCTAATTTAGGCTGGGTTCCTGCTATTTCACGTACTGAAGCTTTGCTATTTGCTGTTGAAATGAATCATATTTGTACTTCGAATAGAGGGGTATTAGAAAAATTGGATTTATTGAGAATACTTTGTTCTATGCAAGTCTTGCGTAGTTTGTGTTTTCAAGCGCGTAGAGTGATTGATACTGAATTAAATACTCTTGGTTTTTGTGGGAATTATGCTTGGATTGTTGCTGAATCTAATGCAGCTATAGATGCTCCGGTTAGGAAAATGGCTCAAAATTCGTTTTTAAAAATTGATGATATGTTGTACAGAGCTATGAGATCTCCTGTTCTGCATCCTAATGGTCTTAATCCTCAAGGGGCTGAGGAGAGTAAATATTTAAAAAATGCTGATGAAAATGTATATAAGCATTTTAGAAAGTTTGCTAAGGAAATGGGCTTAGTAATACCAAAGAAAGGTAAAGGTCCTAGGTTTACGTTGCCTCAAGAACTATTGAAATTTTTAGTGGCTGCTTTAGTTAAGCCAGGCGACAGAATTCGATTAACTGATTTTTATAAACGAGCATTTTCTCATTATGGAATTGCCTTGGGTGGAGAGCAGCTAGCTATAGCATTAAATTGGAGTGAGCAAGAAGCAAGTAATGGGAGTTATGCTATTTCTTCTAACACAGAATGGGTTGAAGAGGCATTACAACAAGGCGGCTTTTTAGTTGAGCTTTCTGATGCTGTTTCGATGATAAAAAATCCTGGATAATCATAAATAAGGAATCAGAAGCATGAATTTATTTGTTGAGACAATGGCAGAGTACTTAGTTACGGAGTGGGATTCGGTATTACAAGATTCAAATGGAACGAAAGAAGCTAGGTTTATTGTCGAAAGTCTAGATCCTTGTAGTGCATTTGATTTGTTTAGTGTATTAGAGGAGCATCGTTTAGAGGTTTTGCAAGATAGGAATGTAGAGTGCCATTTTCGAGTCGCTAAGAACTTATGGAGTGCTTGGGTTCAGCGCGAAGGTGGAGAGGAAAGTTTACGAAAGAGTATGCAGGAACGTCATGCTATCAGCGTAAGTGGTGAGCTGAAGTGGATTGATTTAGAGGATCAACTGACATGGTATAGAAATCGCTCTCTTTCTGAGGGAAGTGATGGCTTGATTATTGTTTTATTAGGGTTTAATCATGCAACGGATCAGGGTGGCTTGGCTGATTTTCATTTAGTCGATGAAACTAGAATATGGTCGGAAATAGAACAAAACTTTTCTATTTGGGCTGAAAAAATTAAACAGCGCTTTGCTCTAGAAGCTTCAAGTACTGAAATAGATGAATTCAATGCTTTTTTTACTCAGTTATTTAAAGTTCGTCCTAGAGTTTTAGCAAAGTTGGCTGAATTTTTAGAAGAAAAGATATTTAATAATTCTTCCTTTTATACATTAACGGAAGTTACTGACTGTTGTTATAGTGAGTTACCTTACTGGGGAATTCCCCCTTTATCTATTAAGGATGAAGATAAAAAAAATAGTAAGACTAAAATAATTGAAGCAGATAATTTTATCGGACACCAACGCTTTATTTCATCAAATGATCAAAGAAAAGCATGGAAAAAAATTGAGGAATATTTTCAAATAAATAATGGAGCATTGCCTCCGGAGCTTAGTGGTTACAGCAGTGTTACTGAGTACATGGATACGCTACATGATTTTATTTTTAAAGCAGATTCGACGGCTAAAGAAAATCTGTTAATCTCAAACGCTGATCTAGTTTTAGAAATCTTGAAACAAAAAACCACAGGTAAGGCCGCTAACAATAAGCTTAAACGACTTAAAGGGGGAAGTTTTGATGTCATGCTTCAAGCTATCTGGATTAGTTATTTAGAGGCCGAGAAAAATCTACAAGGATGGCACTCAGGGGCAGTCTCTAGTATTCAGTTAACAGTAGAGGCTTTTAACCATGATATTCAGTCTAGTGATACGCAAGGGGCTAATGGACATGATTTAGCAGAAGAGTTGTTAGTTGGTTGTTTAGGAGGGATAGGGGGATTATTCTCAGAAATTGATTTACGTTTACCAATTGATGTAGAGCAGGCAAACCTTTCTTATGATGACTGGGAGAAGTATGTTCCCGTTGATATTGATTTATCTAACATTCGTTATGGAACAAGTAGGTTGCAGCCTCACATAGCATTTAACGTTATTATTAATACTGATGATACAAGCCATAAAGTTTTTTTTAGGTGGTCCTTTGATGCTAATCACCCTGAGCGTGTGCGTTTTGAATGTGCTAGACATGTATTTCAGGGGTGGCCATCTGTAGGTGTAGCAGAAGCATTGCCTGCTTTTACATTACCTGAAATTGTAATGACTGCTCTTTATTTCTCAGCGGATGATGAGGAGGCTAACAGGCTATTGAGCCAATCGCTTGTAGAGTTAAAGGTGACAGACTTAATGGCCGGAGTGTCATTGGGTGATATTGATAGTGGGATTCGTGAAAAAATACGCAAGCTTTCAGAAAGCTACCGATTATGGCTTAGCACTATAATCTATGATGGCTATTTTACTGCTATGAATTTGCATTATTTAGAGTTACAAAAGGCGTATGAATCATTGGCTAAAGAAGTTTTAGATAAGAACTTAGTTGAGGCTGAGGTAGTCTTAAAGTGCTTGTATAAAGCTTTTTTAGTCATTAGCGAAAAGGTTGAGGCACAAGATGGTTATTTGGGTTCTGCGTTAATTTGTGGCATTAGTCCCTGTGTTTTAGAGCTAACTCATGCTAAAGATTGTTTTTTACGCAATAATTTTCCAGAGGTTATTTTTCAGCATTTACGCACAGGGAATGGAAAGTCTGCATTAGATAGAATGTTTAACTTGGTGGAGGTGCATCGGCCGTTAGCTGCTTTAGTTACAGATATTAGAGGAAATTTATCTGCTGAAATTAAGTCATTTGGACTGTTGCATTATTTAGGTAAACCACCTAGTACAGATAAGAATTTAGCCGTTCAAACGATGCTAAGAGAAGATGAATCAGCAGATGATGATAGTGTTGTAGATATTATTAGAGCGACTGAAGAAAGTAATGTTGTGGAGCGAGTGCTTAAGGATTATTTACAGCTGTATCCTTTTGCGCAAGATGGAATAAGGATATTAGCGGTTAATGTGGATGATTTAGCTAATATTTTATCAGGGATTGATCGGTTTCTTAAGGCCTATTTGTCTAGCAGTTCTGAGGATTGGCCTACTTTTCATTGTGAGGTAATGATTTATTCAAAATCTTCATCTCCACTTTATATAGAAAGTCAGCTAGCTAAATGGCGTAATTATGTTAGTGCTGCTTATCACGAACAAGGCCGATCAATTGAATTGTCTGTTTCTCACCATTTTGCTTCTACTGAAGAGAGTATTACAAAATTAATAAATCGGGAATGTCGGCTATATGATATCGCCTTTATTTTTAATTTTTTAGCGGGTGATTTGGCCGGCGAGGTAGAGCCAACTCTGCCTTTTAAATTTGATTTTAACAAGGGGAGTATTAGTCAATTTCCAGTTTGTGAATACCCTCGGCCTATTCAAAAATCTGACTCATTAGTACGCCGTAGTTTGCTGAGTAATCGAAGGTTACGGGTTCAAACACATCATGCGGATTTAACTGCTAGATTAAGGCATCCTGAAAGCACGGACACAGAGCATTTGATTTTTGGGAGTATTGCATATCAAGCATGGCAAGAAACAATTGAAGCGTTGCATAGCGTTGCTCAATGGGTGGCATGTATTGATCCTTTTGTAGATAAAAGGTTGCTTGATAGTGGTGATTCTAAATCAAACCGTAAAATAGTTGGATTTACTTCAGGCTTAGGCGCTTACGGAGAGCTTAATCTTTCAATTTCAACGGAGCAAGATACTTTAGTTCAACTGAGTGAAAAGGTTAGCTATGAATTAAGTCGTTTATTGCCTTTTGAACAAGAGAGTGACTTTTCTCCAATGTCGGTAAGAGTTGTTGGAGAAGCTGAGGAGGTGATTGGTTTATCTTCATTGAGAGCTGTTGTTGGGCAAGGGGAGAAAATTAGAGAGGTCATTGGCTTTTCTGCTGTACATAGAGCACTGCCAATTTCAGAAGGTGCATTAATGGTGCAATTGTTACCTATTGATTCTTTACTACATTGGTTTGTTGATAGTGAATTAATACATCGGCCTGACTTATTACAGCTATCACTTGAATTACGTGATGATAATATTCCTCTGATTAGAGCGGTACTTATTGAGTGTAAGTTTGCACAAGAAAGTAGCTCTCATTTAGATAAGGCTTTTGACCAAATTCATGATGGCTTAAGTCATTTGACGGAATTATTCACCCCTAACCGTAGTGATGGGCGACGGGTGAATTTTGATAGGCGTTATTGGTGGGCTCAATTACAGAGAGCAATAACAACTCGTTCAGTAGTATCTATGTCGGAGCTGGGCCGGAAATCTCTTGATGTTGCTTTAGAGCAGCTAGTTGAGGGGTATTATGAGATTCAATGGCAAGGGGCTATTTTTACTTTTTGGACAAATAGTGATGAGCATGAATTAAAAGTTACTAAGTATTCTTTGCCACGGGGAGTTGTTAAGCCTCCATTAACTGTTCCTGAAGATTTTTCTATTCATCACGTTGCTACAGGCGCGAAGGGCGTTATGAATCTATTTGTGTTAGACCCTGCAGAGATAGATAGGGTTGATTTTGGCAATATTTCAATTAACTGTGCTCCTATAATAGAAAGTGACAATTTAGTTGAAGAAAAAATAGATATACAAAGTAGTGAGGGAGTAGACTCAAGTGAGTTAGAAGGCGGTTTGAGTGTAATTGATAGTGAAACAATTGAGAATACTCTAGAGCCAGAACCAGAACCAGAACCAGAACCAGAAGTACCTGCTGTATTTGAATCAAGGTATAGCAAGCCAGCAGAGAAGCTATTGATTGGTACTCGGGCTAATGGAGAACCTGTTTACTGGCATTATGGACATAAATTGCTAAAAAATAGGCATATGTTGCTTTTTGGTACATCCGGATCAGGAAAAACATATGGAATACAATGCTTGTTAGCTGAAATGGCTAAGGAGCGTATGCGGTCTATTATTATTGATTATACGGATGGTTTTCTCCCGCAGCATGTTGAGGAAATGTTTTCAGAAATAGTGAAACCTAAAAATCATTTTGTTGTCCATAATAAGTTACCGGTGAATCCTTTTAGGCGGCAACAAAAAATTATTGATCCATCAATTCCAACAATTGAAGAGTCATCTTTTCAAGTTGCATCAAGGGTAACAAGTATCTTTACTTCAGTTTTTGGCACTATGGGGGATCAGCAGTCGGCTGCATTGACTAGAGCATTGGAGTTAGGGATAGAGAGTAATGAAAAGTTTACATTTTTCGATTTATTAGCATTGTTACGGGATGACAGCCAAAATGGTGAGTCACTAGCGAATAAAATTGAGCCTTTTGTTAAATCAGAGCCATTTAAAATAGGGGCTGATTTGGCTTGGGAAGGGATGCTTACAAGTAATGTGAATTGGTTACAAACTCTTCAGTTAAGTGGGCTTCCACGGGATATTCAAAAACTAGTCACTGAGTTTGCATTATGGGATTTGTATGATTTTGCCTGTAATACAGGTAATAAAAATAGGCCTATCCCCATTGTATTGGATGAAATTCAGAACCTTGATCACCGTAGTGATTCACCCATTGATAAAATGTTACGGGAAGGTCGTAAGTTTGGCTTATCTTTGATGCTGGCGACTCAAACAGTGAGTAATTTTAATCAGGAGCAAAGGGATCGGCTATTTCAAGCTGGACATAAGTTATTCTTCAAGCCAGCAGACACAGAAATAAAGAAATTTGCAGATATATTGAGTGATGCAACAAATGAATCAAAAAAAGTGTGGGCTGAACGGTTGGCTAAACTTGAAAAAGGCCAGTGTTGGTCTTTGGGGCCTGTTTTAACATCGAGTGGAGGGCTGCAAGATAAAGCTGTTTTAGTGTCGATTACATCATTTGAGGATAGAGGGTAAGAGGTTGCGTTATGAAAGAGCTGAATAATTCTGTTTTGCAGTTACCTTTGAATTTTTCACAAACTTTTTTACCTGAAAGACGGCTGTTATCAAAAATTTTGGAGTTTGCAGCTGCAGGTGGGAGTGGAACAAAGGTTGCTATTGGAGAAAAAACAGGAATACCAACAGGGAAAAGCACGGGAAAGGTGGAGCCCATTATTTATTATGCTTGTGGTATGGGTTTAATAAATGCTTTGAAAAAAAAGGCGGGCATCTGGGAGCTAAGCCTGACTCAGCTAGGAAGCTTGATTATTCAAGAGGATCCTTTTTTAAGTGAAGTGCAAACTTTATGGATGCTGCATTTAATGCTCTGTCGTAGAGAGGGAGAGACTAGTTCTGGTATAGGGGTCGCTGACCCATGGTTTGCTTTATTTGCAGAGGGAAGTTTTAGATTAGGTGCTAGTTTCAAGCAAGTATCTTTTCAGGAGTTTTTGACTGATAGGTATGGTGAAAAAAGTTATTTGCAATCACTGTCTGGGATAGTACTTCGTAGCTACTTGAGAGAGAGCTGTTTTGGTAATATTGGTGCATTACAACAAGTTGAGGGTGAATTGATTGTTAGGCTGGTAGCGCCAGTAGATAAAGATTTTTTTCCTGTTTACGCTGCTTATTTTTACCTTGTATGGGACGAGTTGTTTTTAGATGATGATCAAATCTCATTAGAAGTTTTTTCAGAAAGAAGTTGTTTCTTTTCAATTATTAATTGGGACGATTCGGCTAAATCACGCTGGTTAACCTGGATGTCTGATCAAGGACTCATTCAAGTTGATCGTTACACGGGAAGTCCAGTTTTACTAAGGTTAAAAACTACAGATCTAGTAGTGATGGAAATTTATAGTGAATTAATTTAATAAATATAGAACAGGAAGTGATATGAAAGTTGGTGAAATAGTTAATTTCCAAAGTGAAAATTTTTTTGAGGGGGCTGTTCAATTAAGGTGGGCTAATGATAGACCTGAACAGGCAAAAAATGCAGCTGAGGCATTTATTTTCCACGGACCTAAATATCATGCTGCTAATGAGGCTGAAAGTGATGGAATTGAGGGAGGGTATAGATTAAAGGATAGCGCAAGCTTTGTTGATGACTTACTTGGGTCAATTTACTCAGGGCTGCAGGGTAAAGAAGTTAATCCTTATTGGTTGGTGGTTGCAGGGTATGGTGCCGGTAAATCACACCTTGCATTAACGTGTACAGCATTACTAAGTGATCCTATTAGTGCTACATCTAAGAGTGTTGTCGAAAATATTTCTAAGATAGATACTAATATTGCAGATAGTATTACTACAAACTTAGGAGAGCTTAAGAAGCCTGTTTTAGTTTTAACCTTAGATGGTATGGCTGGCTTTCATTTAGGTAATACTTTAAGCCAGGCTGTCTTGGTCCAGCTTCGTAAGTATGATATTGATACTGGGGCAATTAATGCATTGTCACCTAGGTTTCAAACGGCAGAGCAGTTTGTTGAACGAAATTTTGATTTTCGATCAGAGAGCTTTTCTGAGAGATTAGAGGGAATGAGTAAGGGTAGTATCTGTGAGGCATTAAGGAATAATGATGAGACTGTTTATGGAGAGGTTGATTTTTTATATACGGAAGCAAATGGAACACCTATTCCTGTTGAGGGGCAGGAATCAGCACAAGAATTAATAAACACCCTTTGTGATGTCTATTGTGGTGAGGATGGTTCTTTTTCTAGTGTCGTTATCTTATTTGATGAGTTTGGACGGTATTTAGAGTATGCCGCAGAGAAGCCGTTATTGGCAGGTGATGCTGCATTACAGCAAGTTTTTCAGGGAGTACAAGACAATAGCTCCAAAGTACGATTTATTGGTTTCATTCAATATGAATTAAAGGCCTATTTAAAACGTTTTGGAAGTGCAGATTTAAGGCAGTTACAAAGGTATATTACTCGATTTGATTCTGCTCAGAAATGGTATTTATCGACTAATTTAGAAACTATTTTTGCCAGTATGATTGGTAAGAAACAGATTGAGTTATCTGAGGTCTGGGCCCAAACAGGTTCAGATAACTCAGCATATAAAACTTGGGAAGTTATGAGTTCAGCTTTACCTGCGTATAAGAATTTTCCTGTATGGTCTGATTCAGAAAAATTTAGCCGGGTTATTGCGCAAGGGTGCTGGCCTCTACACCCGTTAGCTACATGGTTTTTAACTAGGCAAAAAGATGTAGTGCAATCTCGTTCTGCATTAACATTTATAAAAGAAACGCTTGAGCGTATCTCTTCTGAGCCAGCAGTAGTAAATGGGGTGTTGCAGTCAGTAAGTGCAGCGGAGTTAATTTTAGGAGGCATGCTTCCTGAAATGATAGCGGCAGAGCACGAAACGGGTAGTGTTGTCGCTGAAACGCTAGAGTTATTATTGGAGAAATTTTCTACTCATTTAACTAAGGATCAACGTCTTGTTTTAGCTGGTGTTGCTATCTTAGAGAAGATTAGGGTAGGAAAACAAACACAAGATAATATGGACTATTTATTATCCGAAGCAACTACTTTACCTTTACCTGTGCTTTCTACGGCTGTTACTGCTTTGAGTCAGGATGCAGGAGCAATTGAGTGGAATTCAGATCTTGGGCAGTATGAACTTATTGCTGATGCTTCGACAAGAGGACAGTTTCAACAGTGGTTGCGTAAGCAGGAAGCTAGATTAACAGTTGATGCTATACGGGATTTGTTTGTACGATATGGTGCTGTTAATACGGGGCTTAATAATATCAATTCAGACTTTGCTGAAAGCAACGATATTTCAACCCAAGAGTGGTATTTTGACGCTCATTTTGCTTATACTAAAATTCTGGGAAAAATTATCCAGCGTGCTTTTCAGGAATGGGAACAAGCTATTTCTCCCACCGAAGCTAAAGGTAAGGTTATCTATGTTTATATACATAGTGATGAGAATTTAGAAGATATAGATGAAATTATTAATGCTACTTTTCAAGCTGAATTAACAAAACGAAATATATTAGTTGCCCCTATATGGATTGTTGGTTTGTCAGATGACAATGATTATTTAGCAACTCACTTAGGTCGCCTGCATCTATACTCTGAGCAAATGAGTGCTGATGATCGCGAGAGGTACCGTCGTTTTGTGCCGGAGGAGATTGAACGTAGCCAGTTTGCATTAAAAGATAATATAAGTATTGCTTTGAAAAAGCGCCAATTTTGGGTATCTGGGCTTGAAAGTATTCCTTCAGGCAGGATGAAAATTATTGCAAATACTATTTTTAAAACCATTTATCCTGATGTAATACGGTTTCCATTTGATGGGTTTGCTACATCTTCTGGAGGTGGTCCCGGAGACTGTACTCAGTTAACACGTAGTTTAATTGCCCATCAAGTTGATGGGAGTTGGATGCAGGCACAGCCCAAACGTCTTCAGAATAGGGCGAGCACACTTTTGGCTAAGGGGTGGAAGGTGCTTAACCGAGATGGAAACCTTGTTGACCCCATTGAGCCAAAAGTTAAAATAATTTTTGATTGGGTACAGAAGGTGCATCAAGAAAGCCCAGATCAGACGCTACTTGATTCATATAAGGCGTTAATTGCACCACCTTATGGAATGAATACATCCTCAGCTGGTTTGTTGTTAGGTCTAATGATCGGTTCAGTAAGTCCGCCTAAACGCCTTCAATACAATAATGAATTAATTGCTTCTAGTGATTGGGTTAATCAAGCTTTTCCAGATAAAAGAGGGAAGCATTTTTTTGACCAAGCTGTTTTAAAGTTAAGTACTTTGAGGTTTTTGACTGAGGGTGCTGAAAGTATTTGGCGTAATCTTCTTAGTAAATGGGAGGTCGAAATAAGCTATGAAAATATTATTGCAATTGGTCAAGAGGTAGATCGCTTAAAAACAGTTGATCCTATTCCTGAGGTATTAGAGGGAAGCTATTTGTATTTACGGGATAGGGCAGAGCAAGCGCAAAAGGTAATGTCTGAAGTTGAAGCTCAATTAGAGAGAGTTGAGCACGATATTGAGCGTGCAGAGTGTCAAAATGACGCTGCACAATTGCTCAGAGCTGGAAGTCGATTAATAAAAAAACATAAGGATCTGCAGGCTACAGAATGCTGGCCGGATAAGATAATTAGAGAGCATGAAATCATGGTAGCAGAAGTTAGACAAATACTATCCCCTATTATTGGGGATTGGATGTCTAGGCAGAGCTGTCATTCAACAGTTCAGGTTAGTGATTTTAGAAGAAAAATGGGAATGGCTATTGAATCTCTAGTGTTACTGGGATTTTCGGGAGATGCAAGTTCATTAGAGGAGCAAACTAATAGAAGTATTGCTCAAGTTGAAGCGCGACAACAGTTTACGATAACTTTAGCTGAATCTAATGATTACCCTCGGCAGCCAAACCCAACAGAATCAACATCTGAACGTGAGCTGAGGGATTTAATTTCAAAGGGAGATAATTTGGTTGTTGCTGTAAAAGGGGCTAGTACCGTTTTGCAAGAGCATGAAATTAGCGCTAGAATTAAAGCAATAGAAACATTTAAAACAGCTGTTAAAGTTATGTTGAAGCATCAGCAAAATCAATTAGGCCAGCTTTTTAGCTTAGTTTTTGAAAAAGAGGATGACCTGTATGCTGCTTTGGCTAAGGCTGAAAGTTTAAGGGGGATTTTTATTGGGACAGCAAATGAAGCTGAAGTGACCGATATAATATTTCAATTAGATAAAATTATTGCAGATATAAAAGGGTGGGAGTGTGGCAGTGTAAGTTCTGAGAATTTTCAAGAAACTTTAGGGCCTCAAATTGAAAGACAGGTAGGTGAGTTGTCGGTAATTTTAGATGAGAAAGAAATTGATCCTGCATGGAATATTAATAGTATTTATCAGGCTATAGTTATTGATCGATCATCAGTAATTAGAAGAAAGTCTAGTGATTGGCTAGAGCGTAGAGAGTTACTTATTTCTAGGGTTGATAAATTAACGTTAGTTGAAATAGAGGACCTTGATAATGACTTAGCGACTCCACCGGTCTATATTTCAAAAGATCATTTATCTAAAGTCATGGAGTTTAAAGAGTTATCTAGCGCCCGTATTGCAATAAAGAAAGAAGAGTATAGAAAAGAGTCTGTATTAGGTTGGCAGAAACAATTTAATCAAATTGCTGATTTTGAAGGCTTGTCTAGCTATGAGTTAGGGGAACTTTTAAATAAATTAAAGACTCCCTCAGTAGTGCTAACAAGTGATGAGCAAAAGAAAATGTTTACATTTGAGGATAAATTAACAACTAGATTAGACCAGCTTAGTGTAAAGGATATTATTGTTCGAATTGAACGACTTTCACAAAAAGCGAAGTTAGAAATTTTTAATGCGCTTAAAAAAATTTTAGGGGTAGGAGGTAAGGGGTAGGTTATTTAAAAGAGGTACGTGTAGCCATAAAAATACATTATTATTAAAATGGCTAAATTTTATTGGACTAGCTAACGCAGGAATACCGCATTTAATTCAGATTTTAGATTATGAAGATGATCGCCCTTTATGGGCTATCTTGGATGAATTAGAGTCATTAACTAAACAGTAAGCTATTGGTCATATAGTTAAACCTTCCGCTAACAACCTAAGCCGCCGCACTTCTTCACTTATAATAGTTGTTGCTTGGGTTATATCTTGCTCCATTGTGTAGCGGCCAAAGCTAAATCTAAGTGCGGAATATAGGCGGTCACCTTCAATACCCATTGCGCGTAAAACATAGGATGCTTCAATAGTGCCTGAGTTGCAAGCGGAGCTAGAGGATGCGGCTATTTTAGCCCTTAATGCAATCAAGAGCGTATCTGCGCTAACCTTATCAAAACTTAGGTTAAGGATGTTAGGAAGGCTATGTTCCATATCACCATTAATGGTGATACCGCCTAAGCTGAGTAGCTGGCTAAGGAATTGTTGTTGTAATGTTTTGATTTGTTGCTGTTCTTTATCCATCTGTTGATAGGCTAATTCAAGTGCTTTAGCCATACCAGTGATTTGGTGGGTAGCTAGAGTGCCTGGACGTAAACCAAACTCTTGCCCGCCACCTTGTGTTAGTGCTTGTAAGTGCATTTTTGCTCGATTACGGATAAATAAACAGCCGATACCTTTAGGGCCATAAAATTTGTGAGCAGAGAGGGAGAGTAAATCTATCGGTAGCTCGTTTAGATTTATGGGTATTTTTCCAGCACTTTGCGCGGCATCAACGTGTAGAAGGGTATTACTTTTTTGAGTGATTTTAGCAATTTTTGGAATCTCTTGAATAATACCGGTTTCATTATTAACCTGCATAATAGAGACTAATATAGTCTCTTCAGTGATGGCATTACTTAGCTCCTGAAGGTCAATAAGCCCGTTACTTTTGGGTTTTAAATAAGTGAGGGAGTAGCCTTCTTTTTCTAGTTGCTTACAGCTATCTAGTACCGCTTTATGCTCAGTAAGGCAGGTAATAATATGTTTACCCTGTGTATTTCGGCTATAAGCAATACCTTTAATGGCTAGATTATTGGATTCTGTTGCCCCTGAAGTGAAGATTATTTCTTTAGATTTACAATGTAATTGTTGAGCTATGCTATTACGTGATTGTTCAATAGCTGTGTCTGCTTGCTCGCCAAGGTAATGTTGAATTGAACCAGAGTTAGCAAAAACACCATTGTTGGTTAAGTGTTGCATCATGATATCAGCAACGGCTGGATCAACTGGGGTTGTCGCGGCATAGTCTAAATAAATCATTTTAGTCATGTTAGAGGGTTTTTATTGGGTATGATATTATTTTAGGTTAATAATTAATTTCTATAGAAATTAATGGGAGGCTATTGTGTTTAAAATGATTTTATTTCTTATTTTATGGATTGTTACAAAAAGTTTCTTTTCGGCTTTAATATCATTTTTGATGTTAGGGTTTATTTTTTTTATGGTCAAAACCTTTTGGGCATTAATCGGTGAATTTGGCTTTTTTACCGCTATTTTTATGTTGATAACATTTTCTTGGTTATTTGGTGGTGATGACTAATGCTTAGCTATTGTTTGAAGTATAGGTTATGCCTCTTTGTTAAGTTTTGTCAGCAGGGCCTGTAAACTTATGGCTTGCACATCAGTTGCAAGTGGGTAGGTTTCTGTTCCTGAGTAGACAACATAGCGTTCATTAGGTTGTATATCATCACAGGCAAAATAAAAGCCTTTGCTTAGTTTTGGATTAAGGCTGCGTTTTATTTCAATGGCCCATGTTTTCTGATTAGGAAATTGTAAAATTAAGTCACACTCGGCACCACCACTGCTACGGTAAAAGTAAGCTTGGGTGTTTTGTGGTGCAATCGCTAAAATATTTTCAATCACTAATCCTTCCCAGCTACCCCCACAAACCGGATGGCTGAGTAAATTTTCTTGGTGATTAATACCTAGCAATGCATGAACAAGTCCACTATCACGCACATAAACTTTGGGCGATTTTGTCATGCGTTTGCCTGCATTACTATGCCATGGCTTTAAGCGGCGTACTAACAGTAAATAAACAAGTAAGTCTAAATATTTAGCGACGGTTTTACCATCGACACCTAGGGACGAAGCTAATTTAGAGGCGTTTAGTAATTCCCCTTGGTTATGAGCGAGCATTACCCAAAATCGTCTTAAGGTTTCAGTAGGTATACGAGGGCCTAGCTGAGGAATGTCACGTTCTAAGTAGGTGCGGATAAAATCTAATCGCCACTGGAAACTCAGTTTCTCGTCGTTAGCCAGTAAACTATCAGGAAAGCCACCGCGTAGCCAAAGAAGAGAGTTTTGTGTTTCATTAAGCTCTAAGGCATGTAAAGGGGGTAATTCAAGATAGGCAATACGTCCCGCTAAGGATTCGCTAGATTGTTTTAATAATTCAATTGAGGCGGAACCCAGTAATAAAAACCGTGCACTTCGTAAACCTTTGCGGCGACCTTGATCAATTAATCCACGTAGGTTTTGAAATAATTCAGGTGCGCGTTGCACTTCATCAAGAATAATTAATTTATCTTCATGCTGAGTTAAATAGAGTTCAGCTTGGCTTAATTTTGCTCTATCTTGTTCAGATTCTAAATCTAAATAAATAGCATGACGACCTGCTGAGACCGCGTGTGCAAGTGTTGTTTTGCCTGCTTGCCTTGGACCGAGTAGAGCAACGGCAGGGTAGTTATCAATTAGGTAATTGAGATGAGATTCTATTTTTCGCTGTATCATCCTTGTAATTATGGAGTTTTAGTCCGTATTTGCAAGCTATTATTTTTAGTGTTTATTGATTGATTCATATAAACGGCTTATTTTTTAGCATAAAAACGAAAGCCTTTAATTTCAGTTTTGTTAGTATCTAGGACTGTTTTTAAAGCATCCAGTTTAAGGCCGTAGCGGTTATGTGCGGGTAAAAATAGCGCGATCTTCTTATCAAAACTGACTTGTTTTTTATAATTAGGGTAAGTCTCTGTGATGTAGTTTGATTTAAAATAAAGCGGTTGGGGTGTGTATTCCCCGACATAATCAAAATAATCGACTTGTTGTTGTGCTAATTTTACTTTGATGCGTTCTTGCAGTAATGGTAATGGCTGGTTATCAAAATCATCATAGCCCATGAAAGAGACTTTGCCGGAATGAAAGTGAATTTTGATGAGTTGAATATCTTCAAGTTCTCCGTACATTTGTACGGCACAGCCCACATAAACTCGCAGTAGGGCAGGAAGTAGCTCTATAAAATCTTTATGAAAAGTAAGGGAGTGATTTTCCAGTAGGTGACTTGCAGGTAATATTTGTTGTGCAGCAAGGCTTGTTTCGGTTATTAACTCAGTATCAGCAACGGAATAAAGTAGTTCTTTAGCAATTGCTTGTGCACTATTATAATTTCCAAAAAATGCTTTTACATCCCGTTGCAGTTCATCGGGTAGTTGCGTGTAAGGTTTACGTTTATCAAATTGAGATAAAGAAAAATAAACCAATAAATCTTCTTTTCGATATTGTTCTGCCTGTGCAAATTGATTGTCTTCAAATAGATGATCAAGTAGGGTAAATACTTTAAGATGAGAGCCAGCCAGTTGTTTTATTTTGTCAGATTCTTCAAATTCATCATTCGCTGGAATACGCCCTAAAATTAAACAGGTCTGCCAAAAATCTTTAAATAAAGCTTCGTGCTCTACATACACAAGCTCGAACTTTTCCTTGCTGCTTGTCGGTCGTGTGGTGATTTGTTTCCAGCTGTGGTGACGTGTTTGCCGGTTAGCTAAAAAGAGCTGCTCTTCAAGCTTATCTTTAAAAACAAAGAAAATTCCAGGACCTACTGCAATCGCATTTTCATCGAGTGTATTTTCAATAAAGCCTTGTAATTCAGACTGAGAAAAGTATTTTTGAAAAGTATTCAGTGAGGTGATAATGCCGTCTTTATAGGCAGTGAACTTTTTAATATGAGCATCACCAGCAATCATGGCGGAAACAACGAGGAGTTTATCAGCCAGTTCATAAGCTAATTGAACGGCCTCTATGCGTTCTTCACGATCTTCAATCACATTGATTACAAAACCGATATTGACTAAATCACAAGGAAAACGCTCAACTTCAGGGCGGTGAGTGGGGTCCCAGCCAGCAGCATCGATACCATGGGCTTCTAATTCTTTTAGGTCATCCCCTAAGCCACAGCCATAATCAAAGACGGTGTAATCTCCGTTGAGAAAATTTTGTTTAGCCAGCGCCTTCATTGGCGAGGAAAGTCCTTGGCGCTGTATTGCAGTTTTATGGCGGTCTATTTTTTCTTTATCATTTTCTGTATTAAGTACCGCAGTGGCCCTAAATAATCGGCCATCTACCAGCTCATATCCCTTTTGTTGAATAATACGTTGCCATGATTTTTTAAACCCAATAATGCGGCTATTTTCATAAAGTCCTGCCGCGACACCTTCTTCTGTAATACTGATAAATTCAGGGTAGTATTCATCCGTAGGGCTGATAAATAATTCTTTACGATGCAAGATAGGGGCATTTTCTGTTTTAGTGTAATTCGCAACTTTTTGGGTCTTATTAACTAAATCAACCGTGATGCTGTTATGTAATGTAGGATAAGCATCGCTGTAAAAATCGGGGTAGTTTAAATAGGATAGGCGAAATTGCTGAGTGTGTAGCTTGATGATATTCCAGTCACCTTCAGGGATTTTTAGCGCGTTAGCAATCAGCTGAATGAAGCCTGTTAATTCTGTTGGTATTTCATTAAAGGCACTGCGATGTAGATAGCGGGCATTACCCACAAGCTTACCTAGCTTTACTTTTTTTATGAGTTGGTTGAATTCGCTCGCGTTCATAGGATTACTCTTTTAGCAGAAAAGTTTCTTTTTTAATGTTTTTAGGGATGCGGCGCTCAGAAGGTGACTGCTCTAATAGAGTAATCGCATAATTATTTTTAGGCGCAATACTGATATGCAGTGGCCTATCTTTTCCATAAAAATAGAGGCGGTCAAAAGGTAGGTTTCCCACAACCCATTTTGCAATCGTTAAAGAGTCAATGCCGGTAATATAAAAATCACAGGCAAAGCCATCACGTTTACAAATACGGTTTCCCCGTGAGTTTACTTCGTAGCCTGCATGTTGATCAAGTTGCGGCGCTATTCCTGGAGAAGGTAGCTTTTTTATTTGCAGTAATAGGTCATTAGTACAAAGGCCGTAAGTAAGATTAACCTGACCAAAGTTTTCAGTGATTGGCTCTAATATTAAATTAGCTAATTCTTTGATTGATTCTAAAGTGCGTGGGTCTTTTGCTGTGTTGGCAATCAGTGTTTTAGCTTGAGTTGTGCCGCATTGAGTAAAATCGCTGTATTTAAAATGTTTGCTGCAGTGTGTATTCATCGCTAATTATATGATTTTTTTAGCATTGAACAGCCCTGATATAAGCCCGCGCACTGGAATAAAGCCAATGCTCAGGTAAATCAACATAGCCTCGTTTAACTGGGTTATTATGAATATAGGCTAAACGCTGTATAAATAGCTCGGTTTCGCCTATTTCTTGAGGATGAGAACCTTCTTGCCAAAATTGATACTGGCTTTGTGTTTTATGCTTCCGTTTATAGTATGCAAAGTATTTTAGCAAGGTTGTGGCATTGCGTTGTTTTAATAAATCCAGAATTTGTTGTGCTAAGTGTTTAGCCATACTGTTCCAATGCGAGTTCAATCGCGGCAGGGTAGTTAATTTTTCCTGTGCCGAGGATGGGCAGGGCATCGATGTGAATAAATTTTTTCGGTAAGCTAATACTGGCAATGCCTTTAGCTTTTTGGGTGAGTTGTTTATAAGAGATTGCTTTTTGCGTGCTAATCAGTATCAGTTGTTCGCCTTTTTTCTCGTCAGGGATGCTCACAACGATATGTTGGCTATCAGGGAAAATTTGTAGCATGAGTTGCTCTGAGGCGGTCAGAGAAATCATCTCACCACTGATTTTAGCAAAGCGTTTACTGCGTCCGCGAATGGAAACATAGCCTTCGCTATCAATATTGACAATATCGCCTGTATCGTACCAGCCTGCTCCATAAATAGAGTGGGGGGGAACGAGTTTCCCAGGATTATCGGCCAATAAATAGCCTTGCATAATATTCTCACCGTAAAGATGCAGCTTTCCTGCATCCTCAATACCTTCTATTTTTTCAAGTCGGTATTGCATATTGGGAAGCAATCGTCCGACAGTGCCTTTTTTGAAGAACATAGGTGTATTCACCGCCGCAACAGGGCTGGTTTCGGTTGCGCCATAGCCTTCTAAAATACGAATACCAAATTTATCAGCCCAAAGTTGTCGGGTATTATCATTGAGTTTTTCTGCCCCTGCGACCACATAGCGAATATTAAAGAAATCATAAGCATGAGCCTTTTTCCCATAGGCGGATAAAAAGGTATTAGTGCCAAACATAATGGTGGCTCCAATATCATAAGCCACTTCGGGGATGATGCTGTAATGCAAAGGAGAAGGGTAGAAGAAGGTGGTCATGCCATTCATAATCGGCAGCAGTGTGCCCACGGTAAAACCAAAAGAATGGAACATGGGTAAGAAATTTAATACCACATCCTGAGCGTTAAAGTTAATACGCGCGGAGACTTGTTTGTGGTTGGCCAAGATATTTTTATGGGACAGTACCACCCCTTTAGGTGCACCTTCTGAGCCAGAGGTAAATAAGACCACGGCAGGACTGTCTGCGGACTGTGCTTGTGCTGGATACCAAAAATGCACTGTTTTTGCATGGCAGAGCGCGGTTAATTTATCTAAAGTAGTGATATCTTGGGCTAAATCTTCAAGGTAAATAAGCTGAATATGTTGTGCTAAGTTTTGTGCATCTTGTTCAAAGTGGCCTAATTCAATAAAGCGTCGTGAAGTAAGCACGGTTTTTATTTGGGCAGTATGACAGGCTGAAACCATTCCTGCTGCGCCAGTGGTGTAATTGAGCATGGCGGGAGTACGGCCATGTAATTGCAATCCAAGTATAACATTCAGAGTTTTACTGCTATTGGGTAAGTAAATACCGACATTTTCTTGTTCAGCCGTGATTTTTTTAAGCGCATTACCAATCGCAATGGAACGCGTTATAAGGCTATTATAAGAGATGGCTTGCTTGTCGGTATCTTGAGCTACACAATGCTTTCCCCCGTGAATATTTTTAGCTTCCAGCAGTGCGGAAAATAAGGTTTGTTGATAGCGGCTGGTACTGCACATCATATCGGTCATAATATCAGAAAGGATAATACCACCGGCATGACGACGCGCTTTACCATGCAAATCGGGGTCAATATTCAGTTGGGTAGGCGGCAGTATTTGTAAGGTAATTTTAGGAAAGAAACGTAAGCGGACGATTTTTTGTAAGTATGAAAAATGCGTGTATTCAGCCCCATCAATACGAATAGGCAATAAAGTAGCACCTGATTTATCTGCCACCATACCTGAACCGTCATAAATTTTCATAAGAGAGCCGGTTACGGTAATACGGCCTTCAGGAAAAATAACCGTTTTTCGCGGTTCTTTTAAGTGGTGTACTAGATTTTTTAAAGAAATTGGGTGAGTGGGGTCCAAACGAAAGACGTCCGTTAAACTTAGAAAGGGTTTCACCCACCAGCGTTCTGCAATGTGGGTATTAATTGCAAAGGTAATTTTATCGGGTAAAAAGACACCTAATAACAGCGGGTCTAAGAAAGAGCTGTGATTGGCCACAATCAGCACCCGCTCACCTGCTTGCTGGTAATTTTCTAAACCTTTGACTTCAACTTGATAGAGAAATTGGAGTAGTGTTTTTGCAATTTTTTTTAACATAAGCTGTTTTTTCTTAGTGTGTTAAAGAGCTGTCCTGTTTGCTGGCATAATGTAAGCAAATATACAGAAAGAATTGTAAGCCGAAAATAAGGTTAGCCACTAATAAATGAATTGGCTGTACCACTGGTGGAATACCTAAACGATCTAAGGCCATACCTGCCAAAATAGCGGTGACGATAAGTCCCATCAAACCCACTGCAAGCTTTAACAGTAGGCTATTTTTTTCTACCGATTGATAAATTTTCCAAGCTAACCAAAGATTTATAAATAAAATTAGCGATGAAAAGGAGCGGTGTATATAAAAAATAATAGGGAAACTGCTACGCCAATATTCACGATCAAGGTATTCGTGTTGCAGGGCAATGATATCCACTGCTTCTCTTACTTGAGTACCCATAGCAACTTGCAGTAGTGTCATACCCATGGCGGTGATTAAAACCGCTTTAAAACGTCTAGGTAATTGGCTGATATCAATCTGTTGTAAGGAGTGGTTTTGTGAGCGTGCAATGGCATAAATAAGCAGTGCGACAATAAATAAAGCCAAGAGCATGTGCGTGGTAATCATTACGGGATGTAAATGAGATTTAACCACCATCGCCCCCAACCAGCCTTGTACACCGACTAATAGAAATACACTGAGCGTGAGATAAAAAACCCCTTTGTCTGTTTTTAAATAGGCGCGGGAAGCCCAAAGCGTTGCAAAAATCAGCAGACCAATGGTCACACCGGTTAGGCGGTTAAGGTATTCTGTCCATGTTTTTATCACATTAAAATCAGTGTTGGCATAACCCACCGCATAGATTTCATGGTAATTTTCGGGAAGATCGGCTTCACTGGTCGGAGGGATTAACTGTCCAAAACAGGTCGGCCAATCAGGACAACCCATGCCAGATCCAGAGGCGCGCACAATGCCCCCGACTAAGATAACAAAATAGACGGCAAAAATGGTCAGGATGCCTAGTCGCCTAAATTTTTTTTGGATGCTTGGATTCATAGGGGCGGTGTGTCAAGAGTAATGCGGCTCTGCTCAGCATTATTAAGCTGTAAACAGATTTCTGTGTTTTCCATTTCTTTGAGTACCACTAAAAATTGACTGCTTTTCTGAGTGTACGCCATGCTAATCACCGTGCCTATTCGGTTTTCAGGATTATCTGCATCAATAATGTCACAGGTCAGAGAAATTTCGGAAAGGGTGTCACTGTGTGCTAAAGAAAGTGTGCGTTTATTTTTTCCCAGATAGTGGGTACGAGCTACGACTTCTTGACCTGTGTAGCACCCTTTTTCAAAGCTAATGGCATTCAAATTTTGTAGGTTAAGCATTTGTGGCACAAATTGTTCTGTAGTTTCACGGTTTAGCCAAGGAATGAGATTTTGTATCTCAAACAGTTGCCAAGCATTAAGGCTTAATGCTGCGGCTTTTTGTTCGATTAGTTGCTGCCATACCGTGGTACTTTTTTCAGAATCGGCAATGAACAAACCGTGCTGTGGGTTTTGTGGGTAAGGGTAGAGGTTTTCTTGTTTAGGAAGGGCATTATTATAAATTCCAAGTACCACTAAATGTTCTGATTGGTCGGATAACTGTACATCCGAGCGCAAAATGTACATTTGTAATTTTTTTTGTACTTGGCTGATTAAATCCTGTGGAAGAATTATTTGAAAGTTCGACTCATCAAGTTTAATAATAATAAAGGAGCTAATGGTACGTCCTTTGGCATTGCAATAGGCTCCAAACTGCGGCTTGTTTATTTCGAGTTGTTGAATATCGCAGCTGGTTTGCCCTTGTAAAAAACTGATCGAGTCGGCTCCTGATACATTTAAAACAGTAAGGTGTTGTAATGCCGCGACACCACTGTGAGGCGATTTAGGTAATTGCTCTGTAAGGGATTGAGTTTGTAAAAAAGAAAGCCATTGTGTTTGCATAAGAAGGGTATTTTTTTGGAAAAAAGAAAGATAATATACAGCGAGTTTTAGGGGATGGATAAGTTGCAGTGATTCTGCTAATACCCTTATTGATTCCTTCTCCTGCTGGAGAAGGAATAGTCGTTAAACTTATTGGTAAGGCTCTAAAAATCAATCGGTGATTAATTTTCTGGTGTTTCTGTTTCCCAGTTTCCTAAATCGGCTTTGCTGCCTTCGCCGCCTTCTTGAGCATCGGCCCCGTAGGAGAAAATATCAAATTCACCGTGCTCGCCTGGATTAAGGTAAAGGTAAGGATTTCCCCAAGGATCTTTTGGTAAGCGAGCTAAGTATTTAGGCGATAAACTTTCAATGCCTTCCTCGGTGTTAGGGTATGTAAATTTTTCCAGTTTATACATATTTAAGGCCGACTCGATAGCACGAATATCTTGTTTGGCTTTGGTTAAACGGGCGGTATCGGGCTTATCCATAATTTGTGGCATCACGACCGAGGCTAAGATACCTAAAATGACCACGACCACCATAATTTCGATAAGGGTAAAGCCAGATTGTTGCTGTTTTTTCATAAGAGTTTAGCCTGCAAGGTCGTTAAGATTAAAAATTGGCAGCATAATTGCCAAGACAATGGTGAGCACAATGCCGCCCATTGATAAAAGTAATAAAGGTTCTAAAAGGGTTAAAAGACTGGAAATCCAACCTTCGAGTTCACGCTCTTGAGTTTCGGCCGCTTTTTCGAGCATCGCATCTAATTGCCCACTGGATTCACCGCTGGCAATAAGGTGAATGGTCAGCGGGGGAAAACCGATACCGCGCTTTAGGGCATGAGATAAACTGCTGCCTTCGCGTATTTGTTGGGTCGCTTGTTCAATGGTTTGATGCATGGGGACATTAGTCACTACTTTCGCCGCAATATCCAGTGCTTTTATCATAGGGACCCCGCTAACTAATAAAGTGCTGAGTGTACGACAAAGTTTGGCGCTGTTTAAGGTGCGAATTAAAGGCGAGGCTAGGGGTAATTTGAGTAATAATAAATGCCATTTTTCTTTAATGGAAGGTATTTGTAATAATCTATTGATTAGGATAGCTAGAACAGTTAAGCCAATGGCGATAAGTCCGCCATGATTTTGTAATAACTCACTGGTGGCGATTAAATTTTGTGTCAGTGGCGGCAGTTCTTGATCCATGCCGTCAAAAACTTGGATGATTTGCGGCACCACAAAGGTTAATAAACCCACAACCACCAAAATAGCCACCACGGATAAAATCAGCGGATATAGCATGGCTCCAACGATTTTTTGTTTCAATTGTTGGCTGCGTTCCACATGGTCGGCCAAACGCTCTAAAACCATGGCTAAATCCCCCGATTCTTCTCCCGCCGAGACGGTGGCAACAAAATCTTTGGGAAATATTCTGGGAAAGCCTTCTAGGGAACTGGCTAAAGGTTTTCCTGTTAAAACATCCGAGCGGAGAGAAATTAGCACCATTTTTATTTTTTGACTTTCACTTTGATCAGCCACGGCTTGCAGTGATTCTTCCAAAGGCAAGGCGGCTCGAACTAAAGTGGCAAGCTGGCGCGTGAGTAAGGATAATTCCGATGCGCTGAGTGTGGGTGCAAAAAACCGCTGTTTTTGGTTTTTCTTAACCTGAGTTTTGACGGCCTCAATTTCTAAAGGCGTTAGCGATTGTTTACGCAGTTGTTGGCGGGCTAAACGGGAGGAATCACTTTCAATAATGCCTTTTTTTTTGCGTCCGTGCGCATCTAAGGCGATATAGCTGTAAGCAGGCATTAATCTTCCTTGGTTACGCGCAAGACTTCATCAATACTGGTTAATCCTGCTTGTACTTGTTGAAAACCATTTTGACGAATGGATTGAGTTTGTTTGCGGGCAATCTGTTCCATTTCAATATCACTGGCTTGACTATGAATCGCAGCCCGTAGGTCGGCATCGATTTGAATTAACTCGTAAATCCCCATTCTCCCCTGAAATCCACGGTCATAACAGTGGGAACAGCCTTTGGGGTTATATAAAGTCAGTTCGGCTGCTTCGCTCGTTATACCCATTAACTCGCGTGTTGAGGCATCGGCGGTATAAGGGATTTTACATTCAGGACACAAAGTACGCACTAATCTTTGCGCTAAGACTCCCAGTAGACTGGAAGAAAGCAGGAAGGGTTCAATACCCATATCTGATAAACGTGCAATAGCCCCAATAGCGGTATTAGTATGTAAGGTAGATAAGACTAAATGCCCTGTTAAACTGGCTTGCACAGCAATTTGGGCTGTTTCAGCATCTCGAATTTCGCCGACCATAACAATATCAGGATCTTGGCGCAAAATAGCGCGTAAGCCACGAGAAAAATCCATATCAATTTTTGCATTGACCGCTGTTTGACTGACCCCGTCAAGATGATATTCGATAGGATCTTCAATGGTCATAATACTGCGTTCAGTTTGATTTAACTGAGTCAGTCCCGCATACAAAGTCGTGGTTTTACCTGAGCCAGTAGGCCCTGTGACCAAGATAATGCCATGAGGGTGATTTAATAGCTCGGAGAAGAGTTTCTGGTCGACCGAGGACATACCCATGCTGGATACATCCATACGCCCCGCTTGTTTATCTAATAAACGCATCACCACTCGTTCGCCGTGTCCGCTGGGCAAGGTGGATACACGCAAATCAATGGCGTGACCTGCTACTTTAAGTGAAATCCGCCCATCTTGTGGTAGACGTTTTTCAGCAATATCCAGTTTTGCCATGACTTTAATACGGGAAACCACCACAGAAGCAAGAGCTTTTTGCAAAATTAAGACTTCACGTAAAATGCCATCGACTCTAAAACGTACGCGTAGGCGTTCTTCAAAGGGTTCAATATGAATATCAGAGGCATGGTCTTTAATGGCTTCGGTGAGAATGGCATTAATTAAACGAATAATAGGCGCATCATCGGTACTATCCATTAAATCTTCGGCTTCTGGCACGAGCTCGGAGAGGTCATTAAGTTGTTCATCATCAAACTCTTCCATTTCTTGCATGCTATTGGAGGAGGAATTGTGCTGAATTTTTTGCAGTTGTAAATCAAATTGATGGCTGGATACTTTGAATAATTCAAAGGGGGCATCAAACACTCGTCGTGCTTCTTGAATGGCATTAAGCTGCGTGCCATCATGTATCCATAATTGTGTGTTATTGTCTGTGCTATGCAACAAGACACCGTGTGCTTTAGAAAAACTATAAGGCAGTAGCATTGTGACTACTCCTCTTCATCGCTGGGTTCTGGAAAAATAGTAAACAGCGTTTCCAAGCTGGCTTGAATCGGGGCATTAGAAAAAGTAATTTCTTCTGTTTTAGGGGCAATAGTCTTTTTAATTGGAGTCTCTGTTATTGCGGGCGCGGGAGGACTGATAAGCTTTATTGGTGCTGTCTTTTGGATTGGGGCAGTAGAGATACTAATCTCCGATTTTTTGACCACAGGCTCTTTTTTAATAGGGGCTGTGGGTATCGCAGGAACTGCTGGCGCGCTTATCAATTTAATGGGCGTTACCTTTTCAACAGGTGTTGTTGCAGGTTCTATCTCAGGAAGTTGGTAGCGAGAAAAATCGGGCGTAATCAGTAAAGATTTTTGATTAAATTTATATTGCTCTTCTTCGATGGCTTTAAAAAATTCGCGTGTGAGATGGTCGCTCTCTGTTTGATTTTTTAGAATAGTGGGCTTAATGAACACCATAAGCGTGCGTTTTTTAGTAATGGTATCCTGAGAGCTAAACAGCCAGCCTAAATAAGGAATATCCATTAATAGAGGGATACCGCTTTTGCTATCTGTGGTCACATCATCCATTAATCCACCCAGCGCGAGAATTTTTCCATCATTAACCAGTACATTACTTTTAATCGAGCGTTTGGTGGTAGTTAAATCGACCGCTGAACTGGCGGTTTTAACGGTAGAAATCTCTTGATAGACTTCTAAGCCAATACGGCCGCCGGTATTAATTTGTGGCTTAATGCGTAAAGTTAAACCTATGTCTTCACGTTTGATGGTTTGAAAAGGATTGTTTGAATCATTATTGGAGGAGGTAAAAGACCCCGTCAGAAAGGGAACATTTTCCCCAACAATAATTTCTGCTTCTTTATTATCCACGGTTAAAATACGTGGAGTGGATAGAATATTAAAATCTGAATCGGTTTTTAAGGTATTGATTAAAACGCCGAAACTGTCATTGGCAATTAGGCCAGAAAATCCGCCAGTTGCCGCCGCTGCTGCAATTTTAGCTGTATCGCCATCGGATATGGCACTAATGGCATTAATAAGAGCGCCTGAATTCGAACTATTGGCAATGCCAGTTATGCTGTCTTTTTGTCCTGCTAATCCCCATTCAAAGCCGAGTTTTTCGGAAGCATCGCGTGACACTTCAGCAATAATGGCTTCAATCATGACTTGGGTACGTTGAATATCCAATTGATCGATAACAGAAGAGAGCGAACGAAAGGCATCAAGGTCAGCAGAAATAATCAGTGAATTGGTGGATTCATCGGCAATAATGGATGCTTTTGTGTTGACTGCCTTATTTTTATCTTTTTTGTTTTTTTCTTCCGCCTGAATAATTTTATCTAAAATAGGCGCGAGTTCTTTTGCAGAAGCGTGTTTTAAGTACACCACGTGTTGTGATGAATGCATTTGTACTGGGGAATCTAGCTGACGAATGATACTTTTAAGGCGTTCTCTTTCCAGAGAGTCGCCACTAAGTAATAAACTATTACTGCGTGTGTCTACGCTGAACAGGATTTTTTTCTGTCCTTGTTTTTTCGGCAGGATATTTTTTAAGGTTTTAAGGACTTGATTGGCATCTGCTTGTAATAAAGGAATGATATCAATGTCATTACTGGAGCTTTGGTCCATGGAATGAATGAGTTGTTTTAAGCGCGCAATATTTTTTTCACTGTCCGAGATAATAATTAAATTGGTCGCGGCATAGGCGGCGATATAGCCTTCTTTGGGCATTAAAGGCCGTAAAACAGGAATCAGTTTGACCGCTGAAATATTTTGTATTTGAATCACATGAGTGATTTGTTTGGCCGTTGGGTGTTTTATTCGATTAAAGCTAACTGGTGTTGGACTTTGTTTAGCTTGCATCAGAGGCACAATATGCACCATATCCCCTTGTTCTATTGCCATATAGCCATGTGTACGCAAAGCACCAACAAAAATTTCATACAGTGCGTTGGCATTAACGGGGGTACTGGAGTAGATGGTAAATTTTCCTTTAACTCGTGGGTCAACTAGAAAATTTTTCCCTGTATCTTTACTCACGCTGGCAATGACAGAGCGTATATCTGCATCGACAAAATTAAGTGTTACATTTTTATCAGCATAAGAGGTGTTGAATAGGCTGGTACATATTAATAGCAAAAAAGAGAGACTTAATCGTTGAGCAAATAAAGGCATGAGGGGTATTAGGATAAGAGAAAGAACCCTCATCTAGCCATGCTAGATGAGGGAGTTTAATGCTTAATTAAAGGTACTACCTAGAGTTGCAGGTAAAACAGGCATTGTTTGTGCTGGAAATTCACCTGTTAAGGCATTTAAAAAGGCGACAATATCGTCTACTTCTTTAGAGGATAATTTACGACCTAATTGCACGTTTGCCATCACTTTAACGGCTTTTTCCAATGTTTTAACCGAGCCATTATGAAAGTAAGGCGCAGTTAATGCAATATTTCGCAGTGTCGGTATTTTGAATAAATGCTCGTCTGCATCTTTTCCTGTGACTTCGGCTAAACCTTTATCATTAGAAAACTGGTATTGTTTTTCTAAATACGAATTAAACATCGCAGGAAATTCTCTGAAATCGCCTTTGCCATTAAATGCGGCACCGCTATGGCAGCTAAGACAACCTATTTTAGCCATTGTTTTTAAACCACGTATTTCTTGTGCGTTTAAAGCAGATTTATTGCCTTTTGCATATTTATCATACGGGCTGTTCGGGGTAATCAGAGTTCTTTCAAAAGCGGCGATAGCTTTGGTGGCAGTGTCTTTAGAAATTTCTTCGTCGTCAAAGGCTTCTTTAAAGGCTGCTTGGTAACCTTCAATCGCTTTTAAACGCACAACAACATCGTCCCAGCTTTTCATGCCCATTTCAATGGGGTTAGTGACAGGGCCGGCAGCTTGAGCCTCTAAGCTTGGTGCACGACCATCCCAAAATTGTACTTTACTGAATGCAGCATTCCAAACAGTAGGCGCACTACGTCCGCCCGTTTGTCCATGTACACCCATAGAGTTCGCACGATTATCTTCACCGCCCGCCATAGTATTATGACAAGAGGCACAAGAAACCGTACCTGTTGAAGAAAGACGTGGGTCATGAAATAGCATACGGCCTAACTCAACTTTTGCCGCGGTTGTTGGGTTATCAGCAGGCGCTGGTGCAGTGGTGGGTAATGCTTCCCAAGCCCCTGCGATAGTTGCAGTGCTGGCGAGAATGATAGCGGATACTATTGAACGAATTTTAGGCATAGACTTCTCCAAGAATAAGGGTTATTTTTATTATAATAATTTGCTAAAGTTTTCAATAATACCACAGATGAGGGAATGCTCACCATTCAAGCGCAAGCTATGAATAGGGTTGCTCGTTTCACAGGGATTAACTTTCTGCCGCATAGTAGAAAATTAACCCTTCCATGCGGCTTTTATTTTTTTTAGAGTTTCTTGGTTATCGATGGCGTGAGGCTTTGCAGTTTGAGGATTTAGTAAAAATTTAAAAGTTGAGCATGGCGTGACTTAGATAAAATGTCAACGGAGCCTAGGCCAAATGTTTTCTGCGGTGAATGTAGATGATTGAGATATAAGAGACTTGCTTGAAAGAGATTGTTGCTCAGCTCATGAAAGTTAGGTGGCGAGTTGAGGTCATTAGCTTAGCTTGTTCAGCGGTTTCATATTGAAGTGGTTTGGGCATAAAATATTATTCATTTAATAAATGACTTTACTCGTAAACTCTTAGGTCGTAGCCTCGGTGTATTGTTGAATCGATTGCTAGGGTGTGAGACTTTGCAGTTAGAGAGTTTAGTTAAAATTTAAAAGTCGAATATGACGAATAGGGTGTATGAACAGTGAATAATAAAGAAGAACAAAGACTAAAAGAAGTGACCCTGTGTATTTTAGTGGGCATGGCCTTATTTTATTTTATTGCCTTGGTATCTTTCCAATTAACAGATGATGCGTGGCGACATCAAGGTGAAAGTAGAGTGATTTTGAATGCCTGTGGAGTAGTCGGCGCTTGGTTAGCAGATATTTCATTGACATTTTTAGGGATTATCACCTTTAGCTTTCCTTTTTTGTTTTTTCGGCATGCTTTATTATGTATTTTTACCGAAGATATTAAAGATAGTTTTACCGGTTTCTGCCTACGTTTTTTAGGGTTTATGTGTCTGCTGTTATCATTGAGTATTTTTTGTTACCTTTATATACTTGAATTTATAATTGAATTGCCGTATTCAACAGGTGGTATTTTGGGGGCCAGTTTAGGCGATTTCTTGGTGCGTTCATTTGGTAATTCAGGCGCGACTTTATCGGTATTGCTCACTTTTTTTATAGGTATTACCTTATATGAGAGGATTTCGTGGAAAAATGTGGTGGATTTCTTAGGTAAATCTTTATTAAACGGATTGGAAACACTTATGGTAAAGATTAATACTGGCAGGAAAAGTAGGGGGAGAGCAGAAGCGCCCTCGCAAAAAATATTCGATGAACCTAGGCTAGGTAAGGATGACTGGAAAGATGATTAGAGGAATGCAGAAAATATGAATTACGGAATGATTGTAACGGGGATGTTAATACTGTCGATTTTAGGCAGTTGGGCACTTATTAAATATCAATACGCAGAGAAAGCTAAACAAGTAAAATGGGCCTTATTTGTGCTATATTTTTGGCTGGCTAATTTTATTCAGTTGATTTTTTTAGCACTGGCTTATTACTTTACACGTTAGATACTTATGTTAATCGATTCACATTGTCACCTTGATAAAATAGATTTAGAACCTTACCAAAATGACTTTTCCATCTTTATGGATGAGGCAAAAAAACAGAATATTGAACAAATGCTGTGTATCAGTATTGATTTAGAAGCCTATCCAGCGATGTCTGAATTGGTAAAGCCTTATGATATGATTTCCCTATCTGTAGGCGTTCATCCCAATGTTACTGAAGGGCAAGACCCTACGGCGGCTGAATTAATTACTTTGGCGGATAATCCCCGTGTGATTGCCATTGGTGAAACAGGATTGGATTATTTTCGCAGTGAAGGCGATTTAACATGGCAACACCAACGATTTGTGCAGCATATTGAAGCGGCTAAACAAACACAAAAACCCTTGATTATTCATACCCGTGAGGCGGGTGAGGATACCTTGCGCATATTGAAAGAACAAGGGGCAGAACAAGTAGGCGGCGTGATTCATTGTTTTACCGAAGATTGGGATTTTGCTCAACAAGCCATGGACTTAAATTTCTATATTTCTTTCTCGGGTATTGTGACTTTTAAAAATGCGAAGAGTATTCAGGAAGTAGCTAAAAAAGTGCCTGCTGACCGCTATTTAATCGAAACCGATTCGCCTTATTTAGCGCCTGTGCCTTTTCGTGGTAAACCCAATGTGCCTATGTATGTACAGCAAGTAGCACAATGTGTCGCTGATTTACGCGGTGAGTCTGTGGAAACGGTGATTGAGCAAAGTAATAAAAATTTTAAACGCTTGTTTAAGAAAAACTGAGGCATAGCGGAATGATTGGTTTTTATCTAGCTGTGAATAATGAAAAATTAAGCTATTATTAAGACCATCCGCAGTTTCAGTGGTAAATCGTATTAATTATTTTATATTTAGGAGTTTTCTATGAAATTTCAAGCAACACCCAAGGGGCTACTATTAGCCTCTCTTTCATCTGCTATTTTGGCGGCTATGGCACTACAACCCGCTGTAGCCGCTTATGACTTTACCCAGCCTATAGAAAATGCACTTAAATTAGGCCAAGAAGATGCTAAATATGGGCAATTTAAAGTCAATTTACGTTACCGTTATGAAATGAACGATACGAGTGATGCTGGTGGTAAAGAAAAGGCTCATGCGAATACATTACGTGCGCGGATTGGTTATTTAACGCCTAAATTCTCTGGCTTACAAGGCTTTGTGGAATATGAAGGTAATCTGGCTATGCAACAGGATTATCACGGTGGGAAAGGTAACTGGAAAGGTGATACCAGTCGTGATGTGGTGGCTGACCCGCAGTCGAGTGAACTCAATCAATTTTGGTTGAGCTATAAAGGCATTCCCGATACGGAGATTAAAGGGGGTAGACAGCGTATTGTTATGGATGGCTCACGCTTTATTGGTAATGTCGGTTGGCGACAAATGGAACAAACCTATGATGCGGTTACGTTAACCAATAAGTCGATTGAGAATTTAACGATTAAAGCGGGTTATATTGGGCAAATCCAAGATATTTTTTCTCGAAATATTGCGGTTGATGCCCCGTATCTTAATGTAAATTATAAATTTAATAAGAATATAGCTGTGTCGGCTTATACCTATTTAATTGCTTACGATAATGCCGCAACACAATCCACCAAAACTTTTGGTTTTAATATCAAAGGCTCGCCAAAATTAAACAAGGATTTTAGATTACATTATGAGGGGGCATACAGTCATCAGTCGGAGTATGTGAATAACCCGAATCGTTTTAATTTGAATCGTTATAACCTGTTAGTGGGAGCGAGTTATAAAGGGATAACTGTTAAAACGGGTGTTGAAGAACTGGGCAGTAATGGCACGCAAAGCTTTCAGACTCCTTTAGGAACCAATCATAAATTTCAAGGTTGGGCAGATAGATTTTTAGCGACCCCTGCGAGTGGTGTACGTGATGTTACATTCAGCGTTGTAGGTAAGGTCGTTGATGGGACTAAACTGATGTTTGTTTACCATAATTTTCACAGCCCAGTAGGCAATACGGAGTATGGTAATGAGTATGATTTTTTAATTACCCGAAAATTCGGTAAACATTTTCAGTTATTGGCTAAATACGCATTTTATGATGCAGATACAGGTCGAAACTCTGCAGGCCATACCAATATCAATAAATTTTGGTTACAGGCCAGTACTAATTTCTAATAATATCTAGTTAAATTGAGCGCGACAAGAATCCAGAAAAAGAATTTTTCTGAGTTCTTATCAGTTTTTAAAATAAGGTTTAATATGAGATATAATAGGGTTCTAGCTATATAGTCATTCCAACGAATAAACCTTAATACAGCTATTCGTCATTCCTGCTTGCCTTTAGCAGGAATCTATACGCTGTCATACATAGATCCCCGCTAAAAACCTGCGGGGATGACGTGATTTTGCTTAAAATCGGTTGAATAAATCTGTAAGCAGATTAAATCATAGGTAAATTAATTGGAATTACTATATCAATCGCCCTTAAAATTTGAGCAAGCATTTTACAAAAAAGCGGCTTAAGAAAGAGTTCTGTTTTACTTGACCATTACACAATTGCGTATGATAAGAACCGGGAAAAACTCTTTTTTTGGGTTCTTATCGGTTTTCAAAAAAGATTTAATCTTTTTTTTGAGTTAAAATATAAGAAAATTGTAATAAAATAAAGGATTCAGGATTTTAGAGTGATAATTATTATTCAGGGGTTGTTAGAGACAACTAGAGAGCAAGATATTCATGACTTTGTGAGTCCTATATTGAAAGGTGGATTTTTACAAAAAACAGGGGAAGTGAGTAATATCACTCTTGTTTCTTTAGAGGATCCAGAAACTAAAGTAAGGCAGCACCATGCAACTCTAATTGTAACGCCTGACCCAGTGGCTGATCGGGTGATAAAGAAACTGAATAGTCAGAAATTAAAGGGAAATCCTGTTGTGGTTAGACAGCATCACTTACGATCATTTCATAATGATGTTCGTGAGAATTTTCGTGAGGGTGAGCAAAAGGTGGCAAGCAGTGACTTACTCAGTCAAAGGAAGAAAGATAGAAGGAGATTAGTAAAAGTTGAATATTCTACTCCGACTAAAGTAAAAGTATTGCCAATCAAACCCCAATCTATGAAGATAGAGGGATTTTATAGTAAAGGGGGTTAGCTTTAAAAAGAACACAAACGTTTTTGCTGTGTTCTTTTTAGGGTAAAGTGTGTTTTAAGCCCGTGACATATATTTACCTGTTACGGTATTGATTTTAATCACTTCGCCCGTGACTAAATACTCAGGGACTTGTACATCCAGTCCTGTGGGTAAAATCGCTGATTTTGTACGTGCCGTGGCGGAAGAGCCTTTAATGCCCGGCGCGGTTTCAGTGATTTCTAAATCAACGGAAGTGGGCAGCTCAATTCCTAAGACGGCATCATCCATAAGTAATGCAGTAATACCTTCTAACCCTTCCGTTAGATACTCTGTTTGTCCTGCCAAGTCATCGTCGTTAAGGGTGTATTGTGAATAATCTTCGGTATTCATAAACACGTAGTTTTCACCATCATGGTAGGAATACTGCACCTTGACGCGAATACAATCGGCTTCTTTTAAATAATCATCGCCTTTATAGGATTCATCGCGTTTTTGCCCTGTTTTCAGGTTGGTAAAACGGATTTTATATAAAGTCGAAGCGCCACGAGAAGAGGGGCTGCGCGAATCTACTTGTTTAACCGCATGAGGAACGCCATCCATATCAATGATGTCACCACGCTTTAAATCACTTGCTTTAGGCATATTTTTTTCCTTTGTTATTGGTTTTAAAGGCGCATATAAAATACGCCTTCAAATAGGGCTATTAATTAAATGGCGACGGTTTGTTTGATAAAATCAACAATACCCTCTAATGGCATTTCTTGATTTTCACTGCCTGTACGCGCACGGTATTCAATGGTATTGCTATCCAATCCACGGTCGCCTAACACTAAGCGATGAGGAATACCGATAAGTTCCATATCTGAGAACATAAAGCCTGCACGTACTTTACGGTCATCAAATAAGACATCAATTCCTGCGTCTTGAAGTTCTTGATATAATTTATTAGCGGCAGTGCGTAAGCGTTCGGATTTGTGCATATTCATGGGGCAAAGAGCGACTTGAAAAGGCGCTAATTTTGTTGGCCATATAATTCCCTTATCATCGTGATTTTGCTCTACGGCCGCGGCCACGGCACGAGAAATTCCGATGCCATAACAACCCATAATAAGCGTTTCACTTTTCCCACCTTCGTTGATAACCGAGGCTTTCATGGATTGACTGTATTGTGTGCCCAGTTGAAAGATATGTCCGACTTCGATTCCGCGCACAATTTGTAAAGTGCCTTTGCCATCGGGGCTAGTATCGCCTTCAACAACAGAGCGTAAATCTTCGATTTCTTCAGGCAGTGGACAGTCTCTATCCCAGTTTGTGCCTGTGTAATGTTTATCTTCTTGGTTTGCACCACAGATAAAGTCTGCCATATTGGTAACACTGCGGTCTGCAATAACACGAATTGTTAAACCTTGAGGGCCAATAGATCCAGCTTTACAGTTGCATGCACTTAAAACCTCTTCATCGCTGGCAAATTCCAGGGGTGATAAGATGCCTGTAATTTTTTCAGCTTTAATATCATTCAGTTCATGGTCGCCTCGAAGTAAAAGAGCAATTAAGCTGTCTTCTTCGCCACGGACAATTAAAGTTTTAAGGCATTGTTGCGCACTGATATTTAGAGCGGCGGTTAACTCGTCGATGCTATGTAGATTAGGCGTATCAATCAGAGTTTGTTCTTGGCTGGCGACTGGGCGAGGGTCTGTTGGCATTAAAGCTTCTGCTTTTTCGACATTCGCCGCATAGTCACTTTCGCTGGAAACGGCTAGCGCATCTTCTCCCGTATCAGCAAGTACATGAAATTCATGGGACACAGCCCCGCCAATAGAACCCGAATCGGCCATAACCGCCCGAAAGTTAAGTCCTAAGCCAGTAAAAATATTGGTATAGGCTTGATACATAACATCGTAGGTTTCTTGTAAAGAGTCGTAGCTTAAATGGAAAGAATAAGCATCTTTCATAATGAACTCACGAGAACGCATAATGCCAAAGCGTGGACGAATTTCATCACGAAATTTGGTCTGTATTTGGTAGTAAGTAATGGGTAACTGTTTATAACTTTTAAGCTCATTTCGAGCTAAATCGGTAATAATTTCTTCATGCGTGGGGCCTAAGCAAAAATCGCGATTATGTCGGTCATTTAAGCGCGCTAATTCAGGGCCGTATTTATCCCAGCGTCCAGTCTCTTGCCATAATTCAGCAGGCTGAAGGGCTGGCATAAGAAGCTCTAATGCGCCTGCTTTTTCCATTTCTTGACGGGTTATTTGTTCGACCTTACGCAAGACGCGCAACCCTAGAGGCAGCCAAGTATAAAGACCAGAAGCCAGCTTACGAATAAGCCCCGCCCGAATCATAAGTTTATGGCTAGCAATTTCTGCATCCGCAGGCGTTTCTTTTACAGTATTCAGTGGGAATTGTGAGGTGCGCATGGTTATTCATCAAAAGAAAAAAGGGGTATTTTAGCACAAACGACTTTTCTTTCAGTGTGCTATCCAGTTTGAGGGCGAGAAGTTACGCGTTGTGGAAAATAAACGCTTATAATCGAAGCTACTTTGAATCAAGTACTAACGCCACTTTGATGAATGTGGTGACACCGGAGAGTGACATGGACTATAAAAGCAGTGAACAGATGTTAGATGTATTGGAGCATTTTATTCGGCAGAAAGTGAAAAATAAAAGTGTTGAGCAGTTGGTCATATTTGCTCGACGTTATTTTACTTATGCGGCTTTTGAAGAAATAGAGAGCCGCTCTATTGATGATTTATATGGAGCGATGCTGTCACAATGGAATCAATTCTTAGAACTAAAGGAAGAGGAAGTTAGAGTTCATGTTTATAATCCAACGATAGAAGAACATGGATGGCAAAGTTCGCATACCGTTATTGATATACTTTTAAAGGATCGAGCCTTTATTTTGCAGTCAGTGGTCATGGAAGTTAACCGCTACGGTTTTGTCAATCAACTGGTGTTACACCCTATTTATTGGGTAGTACGGACACAAGCAGGTAAATTAAAATCGGTCTCAAATAAAGAACAAGCAGGGGCGATTAAAGAGAGCGTGATGCATTTGGAGATTGACCGCCAAACGGATGCTAGAGTATTAGAGCAATTAAAATCCAGTTTGCAGGTTATTTTATCCGATGTGCGTGTGGCAACAGAAGATTGGCCGTTATGTATTGAGAAAATGCAAGAGGAAATTACCCGTTTATCTGCTCAGAAGGATGCAAAGCAAGCAGAAAGTATTGCCTTTTTACAATGGCTAACGGCGAATCATTTTGTTTTTTTAGGCTATCGTGAATATCAGATCAATGAGCAGCAAGGCGCTCATGGGTTTAGCGTGATTGAAGGCAGTGGCTTGGGTATTTTAAGGAATGAGGTGTGTACCATTCCTAAGGAAAATTTTGTTGCTATTAGCGAAGATACTTACAGCGCATTAAATACCAATAACCCATTAATGATTACTAAAGCCACCAGCAAGGCAACAGTGCATCGTGCTGTGTTTATGGATTATATTGGGGTGAAACAATACGATGAGACCGGTTGTGTTATTGGTGAAAAACGTTTTCTAGGTTTATATGCTTCATCGGCGTATTCCTGTGAATTAAAGGACATTCCTTTAATTGGCGAAAAAATTCAGAATTTAATGCAACACCCTGAATTTATGAGCAGTGCACATACCACTCGCTCGTTGATGCATGTTTTAAATTCCTTGCCGCGCGATGAGATATTTCAGGCAAATTTAGATGATTTATTTTCCTATTCTTTAGGCGCGTTGCAATTGCAAGAACGTCAGAGAGTACGAGTCTTTATCCGCCATGATGTATATGGACATTTTGTATCTCTATTAATTTTTGTCCCCAGAGAGAGATACCATACAAAGTCACGTCAAAAGATTCAGCAAATTTTGGTGGATGTTTTTAAAAGCAATGATACAGAGTTCAGTGTTAAGTTAAGTGAGTCTATTTTGGCACGGATTCATTTCATTATTCATAATAAGGGGGGGTGTTGTATAGAGTACGATGTGAATGAGATTGAGCAACGGATTGTGGAGGCTTTATCCAATTGGGATGATGCCTTAGCGAGCGAATTGCATATTGCCTGTGGCGAAGCAGAAGCGAATCATTATTTACAGTCTTACAGCGAAGGATTTTCGGCGGCGTATCGTGAGGCGGTCTCTCCCAGAACCGCTTTATTAGATTTAAAGCGATTTGAACAAATTGAACAAGGAAATATTGCTGTTTTAGGGGTGTTATACAGCCCATTAACTGCTTTAGAGCAGAAGCAATTGTTCTTTAAATTGTATTGTTTTGGTGAATTGGCTTCTTTATCGCGCAGTCTACCTATGCTAGAAAATATGGGGGTGAAAGTCTGTAGTGAACATCCTTATGAGGTTACTAAAAAAGGGCAAGATAAGAATTTTTGGATACATGACTTTGGTTTAGGCTTTGAAAATGTAGCGTTATTAAATTTAGAAGATTTAAAACCTCGCTTTCAAGAGGCTTTTGAACAGTGTTGGGCAGGGCGTGTTGAGAATGATGGTTTTAATGCCTTAGTGATTTATGCTGAACTCACATGGCGTGATGTTAATATTATGCGCGCGTTTTATTTTTATTTACGTCAAGTAGGTATTACTTTTAGCCAAAGCTATGTGGAAACGACTCTAGTTAATAATCCATCGGTAGTGCAGCATTTGGTACAACTTTTTCATAGTCGATTTAATGCAGAGGCAGTCGATGTTGTAGAAAGTGAACGCTTATTAGAGACACTGAATGCTTTAATTGAACAAGTTAAATCCTTGGATGAAGATCGAATATTACGCCGTTATCTGAATTTAGTGTTATCTGCTGAGCGCACCAGCTTTTTTAAACAAACGGTGGATGATAAGGGCATTCCTTATTTTTCGATTAAGTTTAATTCGAAACAAGTGATTGATATACCATCACCTGTGCCGTATTTTGAGATATTTGTTTATTCACCGCGCTTAGAAGGGGTGCATTTACGCGGTGGCGCGGTGGCACGAGGGGGCTTGCGTTGGTCTGACCGTCGTGAAGATTTTAGAACGGAAGTACTGGGTTTAATGAAAGCCCAAATGACCAAGAATGCGGTAATTGTGCCAACAGGCGCGAAAGGGGGCTTTGTGGTTAAAGCAGAACCCGCGCAAGTGAATTTTGCAGAAGAAGGGCTGGCCTGTTATCACCTTTTTATTCGAGGACTATTAGATATTACCGACAGCTATCAGGGAGATGCAGTGATTCGTCCTGAAAAAGTACAGTGTTATGATGGGGAAGACCCTTATTTAGTGGTTGCGGCTGATAAAGGAACGGCGCGCTTCTCGGATTATGCTAATGCCTTATCTCGTGAATATAATTTTTGGCTGGATGATGCCTTTGCTTCGGGCGGTTCAGTAGGGTATGACCATAAAGCGATGGGTATTACCGCAAAAGGAGCTTGGGTTTCTGTACAGCATCATTTTGACCGTTTAGGCGTAGATATACAAAATAATGCGTTCATTGTGGTTGGTATAGGCAGCATGGTTGGAGATGTCTTTGGTAATGGCATGTTGTTATCCAGCAATATAAAATTAGTCGCGGCCTTTGACCATGAATCCATCTTTTTAGACCCTACGCCGAATACGGAAATTTCATTTAATGAGCGTCAACGCTTATTTAAGTTACCCCGTTCAGGTTGGGGTGATTACACTGCCGAATTAATTTCGTCAGGCGGTGGGATTTATTCACGCAAAGAAAAATCAATTGCTTTAAGCCCTGAAGTGCAACAAGTCTTGGCCATTAATGAAAAATATCTTTCATCCAGTGATTTAATTCGAGCTATTTTAGCTGCCCCCGTAGATTTATTATGGAATGGCGGCATTGGCACCTACGTGAAGGCTGAAACAGAACTGCATGGCGAAGTAGGGGATAGAGCCAATGACAGTTTGCGTATTAATGGTGCGGATTTACGTTGTAAATTGGTAGGCGAAGGTGGTAATTTAGGTTTTACGCAAAAAGGGCGTATTGAATATGCCTTACAGGGTGGGTGCATTAATACCGATTCGATTGATAATTCAGCGGGAGTGGACTGTTCGGACCATGAAGTGAATATCAAAATTTTATTGAACAGTTTATTAGCACAAGGCGATTTAACCACTAAGCAACGTGACACTTTATTAGCCAGTATGACAGACCAAGTCGCTGAATTGGTATTGAATAATAATTATGAGCAAAATCATGCTTTAGGCATGATTGCGAATGAGGCGGTTGGTGTTTGGCAGAATTTAAGAAATTTAATTATTACCTTAGAAACAAGGGCTCATTTAGATAGAGAATTAGAGCGTTTACCAAATGATAAGCTAATGCAAGAGCGAAAATCTTCAGGAAAAGGCTTGATGCGTCCTGAAATATCGGTTTTATTAGCCTATACCAAGCAGTTGTTTAAGACCGATTTATTAGAGCAAGCCGAGAGCATTAATAGCTCTTTATATCAAGACAGTTTAGCTGAGTATTTTCCGAAACCTTTGCAAACAGCGTACCCAGAAGAAATTCAGCGTCATCGCTTAGGGAAAGAAATTGTTGCGAATCAGCTTATTAACCAGCTAGTGAATCGTTTAGGTATCGTATTTCCGCATCGCTTTATACAGGAGCTAAATTGTTCTGCGGCGGATTTAGTGAATACCTATGATTTAGTGTGTCGTGTCTTTGAAATAGAAAGCTTATGGAAAATGCAAAGTGATTTAGAGGGTACGGTCAGTGAATCTATTTTAGAAGGTATTAAGCTGAGTGCTCGTAAATGGATAGAACGTGCGATGTATTGGTTTGTGCGTAATGAGCCAGCGTTATCTTCGGCGGAGCATTATATACAAGCGATTTCAGAGCTTAGTGCCGATTTAAGTCAATTAGTCACCAAAAAAGAACAGAAGCATATTGATTCCGCAGCAGATAAGTTACTGCGTGCGGGAGTGAGTGCTAATTTAGCGGTGAAAGTTGCACAAATGGATGTGTTATTTTCTTGTCTCAATGCGGTAAAAGTGCATAAGAAAAGTAAATATTCTTTGCAGGATATGACCCACAGTTTGTTTTATCAATCCAGTAAATTGAATTTAGATTGGGTGCGTGAGCAAATTATTTTATTACCTAAAGAATCCAGTTGGGAGGCTTTATCTCGTCGTTCCATGTTGGATGAATATCATCAAATTTGCTGTGTATTATTACAGAGTGTGTTTAAAGAGGAAGGCTTAACAGGGGAGGAAAAAATCGTTGGATGGACTGAGCGAAACCATCTTGCGTTTGAGCGTTATTTAGAGTTAATTCATTCAGCGGAGTCGGATGACAGCGTGCAGCTGGAGAAAATCGTGGTGATTTTAGGCGCTATTTGGAATTTAACGGTTTATGCGAGTTAGTGCATGAAAGTTTTATTGATTACACCGCCGATGACTCAATTAAATACGCCGTATCCTGCCACGGCGTATTTAACGGGCTTTTTAAAGCAGGAAGGCTATGAGGTGACGCAGAGAGATTTAGCCATCGATTTATTTTTGCAAATTTTATCGCGCTCAGGCTTGGAAACCTTATACGACCAAGTAGTATTGAATTATGAGGCGGTGGAGGATGAGGATTTACCTGATAGTATTTTTCATTTTCTAACGCATTATGAACAATATTATCAGTGCATTGAGAGTACGATTCGTTTTTTGCAAGGGAAAGATTCGAGTTTAGCCTTGCGTATTGCTTCGCGTCGTTTTTTACCTGAAGGTCCACAGTTTGAAACCCTGTATCAAATGGAAGAAATACAAGATGAACCTTTAGAGCAGGCTTTTGGGCAATTAGGGGTGCAAGATAAAGCCAAATATCTAGCGACCTTATTTATTAATGATATTGCTCAGGTGATTACGGAAGGCGTTGATTCATACTTTGAAGTATCGCGCTACGCCGAACGCTTGGCGGCTTCTAATCCGCAGTTTGATGATTTATATGCGGTGTTGCACGCGGAAGAGTCGAGTTATACCGAAGTGATTATTGAAAATTTGATGCGTGAATATCTTGAGCAAGAATCGCCTGATGTGTTGGGTATTAGCATACCTTTTCCCGGTAATATGTTGGGCGCATTGCAGGCGGCTAAGTATTGTAAACAGCATTCTCCCAAAACGAAGGTGATTTTAGGCGGTGGGTTTATCAATACCGAGTTGCGGCGATTGAAAGAGCCGCGTGTATTCGAATATGTGGACTATATCTGTTTGGATGATGGCGAGCGTCCGCTGTTAAGTGTTTTAGCAAGGCTGCAAGGGCAGGAAACTGACTTATTACGTACGTATACTTTAGAAAAAGGAGAGGTGGTCTTTAATACCACACAGGCCTTGCATGATATTGCGCAAAGCCAAGTGGGAACGCCCAGTTATACAGGGCTGACCTTAGATAATTATTTGTCTTTATGTGAAGTCTTGAATCCCATGCATCGTATTTGGAGCGATGGCCGTTGGAATAAAATAACCCTTGCTCACGGCTGCTATTGGGCAAAATGCAGCTTTTGTGATATTAGCCTTGATTATATTGGTCAATATGACGATGCGGGGGTAGAAATAACCATCGCCCGTATTCAAGCACTTATTAAAGAAACAGGGCAAACAGGCTTTCATTTTGTCGATGAAGCCGCTCCGCCTAAAGCTTTGTTTGCCTTGGCTGAAAAATTAATTGAGCGTAATATAGTGATTACCTGGTGGGGAAATATTCGTTTTGAGAAAACTTTTACCCTCGAAAAATGTCAGTTATTAGCCGATTCAGGTTGTATTGCCGTTAGTGGCGGCTTAGAAGTGGCTTCAGATCGTTTATTGAAATTAATGAAAAAGGGGGTCAGTGTCGCGCAAGTGGCGAATATTACCCATGCCTTTAGTCAATCTGGGATATTAGTTCATGCGTATTTAATGTATGGCTTTCCCAGCCAAACAGAGCAAGAAACCATTGATGCTTTAGAGTACGTTAAACAATTAATGCAAAATAAGTGCATTCATTCTGCGTATTGGCATCGTTTTGCGGCGACGGTACACAGTCCTGTCGGACTTCACCCTGAAGAATATGGCATTCGTTTACAGCCCAATTTAGATATTCGCTTTGCAGAGAATGATATTGAGTTTATTGATTCTGTGCGTACCGAGCATGAAATGTTGGGAGAGGGTTTAAAAACCGCCTTATATAACTATATGCACCATAGAGGCTTTGAATATCCTGTTTCGGTGTGGTTTGAGCAGGCTGTTCGGGATACTACTGTCGCTGAAAACACCATTCAGAACTATTTAACACATTAATTTTAGGTGATAAATCGATGATTCCTATTAGAGATACCGCTCCTTGTTTAACCCGTCCCTATGTAACATGGGGATTAATGGCTGTTTGTATTAGTTTGTTTGTGGTATTGGAGTTTGGCTCAGATAAAATACATCACTATGTAATTTCTCTGTATGGCATGGTACCCGCGCGTTATACCCACCCTGATTGGGCAATAGCGATGGGCTATCCTATGGATTACGGTTTTTCTTTTGTGAGCAATCTATTCTTACATGGAGGCTGGTGGCATTTAGTGATGAATATGTGGTTTATTTGGATATTTGCTGACAATATTGAAGACCGAATGGGGCATGGTCGATTTATTATTTTTTATGTATTGTGTGGTGTGATTGCCAGCAGTATTCAATGGCTGCATACGCCTGAATTGGTCGCCCCTGTGATTGGAGCCTCTGGCGCGATTGCTGGGGTATTGGGCGCGTATTTCTTTTTATATCCCTATGCCCGTATTGTTTTATGGGTTCCGATTTTCTTTTTACCGCTCTTTATTGAAATTCCAGCCATCGCTTTTATTGGCGTTTGGGTGATTTTACAAATGCAGAGTGCAACGGTGGCTATGGTATTTTATAAAGGAGCCTCGGATGTGGCATTATGGGCGCATTTAGGGGGGTTTGTTGCCGGTATTTTATTGTTTAAGTTTTTTCTTAGAAAAGATTATCCTGAATAAATACCTTTAAGGTATAATTATGAAAATTTTAAACCTCACGCATGGCTTATGTGTGTTATCCATAAGTAGATAATTTTATTTACTTTATCCCTTATTTAGGAATGATTGCCAAAATGAAGAAACTTAATGTTGCTCTCGTTAGACTTATCCAATTTGTTATTTTCGTATTTTTTACCTTTGTAGTCATTTCTTATTTTTCGATTATGATTATGATTCCATTAGCTGTATTGGATATTTTTGGTGATTTATTCGGATTATTTGGCTTGAACTCATTACTTGGAGCTGCATTAGGTTTACCGGTTGTCGGTTACTTATGTAAAATCGTTTACGATACGCCAGTATTAAGTGAAATGATTGTTTCTACAGGTATGGAATTAGTAAAAACAGGAAAAGCAAAAGTAGACGCATTTAATAAAATCGCAGAAAGCCTTTAGTTTTCTTATCCAACGATAGATTGTCGTTGGATTTAAGCCGCGTCCTTATGCTTAAGGACGCGGCTTTTTTTTGCGTTTTTTTCAAGAGCTTGAGTTTGAACTGCCAATGAGAGCTTGAGGCTCTTCTATGCACCAAAATCCAGTACCATTTTAATTGAGGCATACAGCACGGCGATAATCGCCGCGATAAAAAGCAGGACTTGTAAGGGGTGCTGGCGTAAATTACTGAAAAAGGTGACTGCTTCCCCTGATTGTTTTAATTGTGCGTATTCAGCTTGTAATACGGCTTGGCGTTCTTGTTGATAGGCATAGATAAGCCGCTGTGCTGGCTCGTGTTGCGTATCATCAGGAAGCCAAATGGCCGGCATGGAAATTCCCCAGTTGCCTGCATTGGTTTCATAAAATTGGATGCTATTTTCATTAAGCACATCTCGAATATCCTCGGCTTCATCATCGGCGACACCGCGTAAAGGGAAAAGTAATATAGCCATGTTAAACTCGCGTTAGGGTGTACAGTCGAGGGGAGTCCTCAGTTTCTTGTAAGCTGTGAATATGCGTGATGGCGAAACTATCATTTAAACTCTGTAGCCATTGCTGAATAGCGGTTAATTCTGTTTTGCCTCCAGTATGGCCTGGATAGGCAATAATACTGATAATGCCTGTCTTACTTAGCAAGCTAGTCGCAATTTCCAGTGCTTGCAGTGTACTTTTTGTTTGGGTCATAATCACTGTATTATCACTTTGTGGTAAATAGCCGAGATTAAACATAAAAATATCAATATTATCTTCTTGGGGGAGGTAATTCGTCATAGATTCATGACCATCATGAACCAAGGTGACTTTGTGGGCTTGTTTAGACGCCTGTAAACGATGCAGGGTATTGAGAATAGCTGGTTCTTGTACGTCAAAAGCATAAACGTGATGACTATGCCGCGCTAAAAAATCGGTGTCATGTCCATTGCCCATGGTGGCATCGACACTTATATGCGCGTTTTTTTGGTAGGTCAATAAGGTCTTTTGGGCTTCTGTGACTAAAGAATGTTTGGTAAATCGAGTGCTAATCATAGGCTGGGCGTTAGGATGGTATTAAGGGCGGTGTGTTTGTTTGTTTGTGGGTAATCTAAGGTGTAATGCAATCCACGGCTTTCTTTGCGGGCTAAGGCACTTTGAATAATGAGGTCTGCGACAATTAACAGATTACGCAGTTCTAATAAATCACTGGTAATACAGTAATGCTGATAATAATCAGAAATTTCATTTTGCAGTAATTCTAAACGATCAGCGGCTTGTTGTAAGCGTTTGGTGGTGCGCACAATGCCGACATAATCCCACATAAAACGCCGTAATTCATCCCAGTTATGGGCAATCATAATTTCTTCTTGGGATTCTTCTACTTGAGATTCATCCCATGCAGGTAATTGAGCAAAAGCATTAGGGATGGGCTGTTTTAATATATCTTCACTGGCGCGTTCTGCAAAGACAATACATTCAAGCAATGAATTGCTGGCCATACGATTGGCACCATGTAAGCCGGTATGTGCGACCTCGCCTAAAGCATATAATCCTTCAATATCGGTGCGTGCATAACGGTCTGTCATTACTCCGCCACAGGTGTAATGAGCCGCAGGCACAACAGGAATCGGGTCTTTGGTAATATCAATATTAAATTTTAGGCACTGTTGATAAATAGAAGGGAAGTGTTGTTTAATAAATTCAGGGGATTGATGGCTAATATCCAGAAAAACGCAATCAATACCATGTTTTTTCATTTCATGGTCAATGGCTCGGGCAACAATGTCCCGTGGCGCTAATTCTGCCCGTGGATCGTATTGGTGCATAAATTCAGAACCATCCGGCAAGACTAATTTTGCACCTTCGCCACGCACGGCTTCACTGATTAAAAAGGAACGTGCATCGGGATGATATAAACAGGTCGGGTGAAATTGCATAAATTCCATATTAGCCACGCGACAGCCTGCTCGCCAAGCAAGGGCAATACCATCGCCTGTGGAGATTTGTGGGTTTGTGGTGTACAAATACACTTTACTCGCTCCGCCAGTGGCCAATGCAACGGTATGAGCGGCAATGGATTCCACTTGTTTACTTTGGTTATTGAGTACATACGCTCCAACCACGCGTTTATCTTGAATAATTAAGTCAATGGCGTTGTGCTGTTCAAGTAAGGTGATATTGGGGTGCTGTTGGGCTTTATTAATCAGCGATAAAGACAGGGCTTTGCCAGTAGCATCGGCATGATGCACAATACGCCGCTCAGAATGTCCGCCTTCTTGATTGAGGTGTAATTCGGAAATGCCATTTTTATCTTGTCTCTGAGTAAAGGCCATGCCTTGTTGCTGTAAGAAATCAATGCTTTTTTTACCGTATTCAACGGTTAAGCGCACAATATCCTTATCACAGAGTCCTGCTCCCGATTGTAAGGTGTCTTGGATATGGGAATCAATCGAGCTTTCTTGGGGGTCTAAAACGGCGGATATGCCCCCTTGCGCATAAAAGGTGCTGCCTTCGGTAATGGCAAATTTAGACAAAACCACCACCTGTTTATGTTCGGCGAGTTTGAGTGCTAAAGAAAGTCCTGCGCCCCCACTACCGATAATAAGGACATCGTAATTTTGTTGTTTAGGCATGGCATTTGAGGGGGTTGTCATAATAAGATAAATAAGCGGTCATGGATGGTATTATACGTGTCTGGTATTAATCTTTGCAGTGTTAAAGCAAGAAAATTAAGCCTTTTATGGCGTGGGATGTGGTATGCAAGTAACCAATAAATTGGTGGTGGCGGTTTCATCGCGCGCGTTGTTTGATTTAGATGAATCGCATCATATTTTTGAACAGCAAGGTAAAGAGGCCTATTGTGCCTACCAAGTAGAGCATGAGGAAACCATTTTAGAGGCAGGTTTTGGTTTTGCTCTGGTAAAAAAATTATTATCGATTAATCAGCGTTTAGCTCAAGAAGAGCCGTTAGTTGAAGTGATTTTACTGTCGCAAAACAGTGCGGATACAGGTTTACGCATTTTTAATTCGATCGACCATTATCAATTAGATATAACGCGCGCAGCCTTTACCAGTGGGGTTGCCCCGTATGCTTATGTGCCTGCTTTTGGCGCGCATTTATTTTTATCGGTCAATGCTGAGGATGTCAGTCATGCTTTAAGTTTAGGTTATGCGGCGGCCACGATTTTATCGGGAGGGCGCGATACGACAGAGTCCTCATCAGAACAATTACGCATTGCTTTTGATGGTGATGCGGTCTTATTTTCAGACCAATCAGAGCGTATTTATCAAGAAGAAGGCTTGGCCGCTTTTGCTGAAAATGAGAAAAATTCTGCACGTATTCCCTTAAACAGTGGACCTTTTAAAGGATTTTTAGAGGCCTTGCAATGTTTGCAATCTCAGTTTGATGAACAAGATTCTCCGATACGCACCGCTTTAGTGACTGCGCGTTCTGCTCCTGCACATGAACGTGTGATTCGAACCTTACGCCAATGGGGGATTCGTATTGATGAGGCTTTGTTTTTGGGGGGGATGCCGAAACAAGCTTTTTTAAGTGCATTTGGAGCGGATATTTTTTTTGATGACCAGAAAAAGCACTGTGAGGCCGCGGCTGAACATATTTCCACCGCTCATGTGCCGCATGGGGTGAGTAATGAAGGGTAAGAACCTACGTTAGGAGTTAAGGATTAAGGGGGCCGTATTTTTCGAGTAATAATTGCGTGGCTTTTTCCGCAGAAATGGGGCGACTGAATAAAAATCCTTGCCCTGAAAAACAGCCTTGAGAGAGTAAAAATTCTTCTTGTTCTTTGGTCTCAATGCCTTCTGCAATCACATTGAAATTAAAATGGCGCGCAATTGAAATAATCGCTTGTGTAATGGCTTGGTCGCTATTGTCTTGTGGTATGCCGGTAATAAAACAGCGGTCTATTTTGATACGATTAATAGGCAGTTTTTTTAAATAACTCATATTGGAATAGCCTGTACCAAAATCATCCATAGACAGTTGTACGCCTAAATCATAGAGCTTATGTAAGCTGCTTAAAGTATTTGAATGTTCATCTATTGATATATTTTCAGTGATTTCTAGCTCAATATAAGGCGCAGGGATTTGAGTTTTATTCAGTAAGTCTGTGAGGCAATCAATCAGTTGATTGTCTTCTAATTGCTTCACGGAGATATTGACGGCCATAAATAAATTAGGGGTAATGGTTTTTTGCCAGATAAGTAATTGCTCTACGGCTGATTCAAGCACCCAAAGCCCTATTTCTATAATTAAGTCACTTTCTTCAGCAATACTAATAAATTCATCGGGGCTAATAAATCCTAACTCTGGATGTTCCCAGCGCAATAAGGCTTCAAAACTTTCAATGGATTGCGTGATAAGGTTATATTGAGGCTGGTAATGTAAATACAGTTGTTTTTGTTGAATAGCGACTGTCAAATCTTTTTCTAAACGGGCTTTATGGCGTGCTTTTTTATTAAGTTCTTTAGAATAAAACTGAAAGTTATTTTTTCCTTCTGCTTTGGCATGATACATGGCCATATCGGCGCTTTGGAGTAAGCTACTGGCAATATCATCGGTATGACTGGGTATGTCAGCAGGGTAATTGGCAATACCAATACTGGCACCAATATGTGCTGTATTGTCTCCAAGTGTGTATTTCTGAGAAAGAAAGTGGATAATTTTTTCAGCAACAATGGCTGTATTGGAGCTAATATCCTCTGTCGGAATATCTTCTAAAAGAACTACAAATTCATCTCCTCCTATACGTGCCGCATGGTCGGATTTGCGTAAGCAGTTTTTTATATCATTGGCAACTTGAATAAGCAGTTGGTCACCGGCTTTATGGCCTAGGGTATCATTAACCTTTTTAAAGTAATCTAAATCAATGAATAATAAAGAGAGACTGGAATTATTTCGTTGGCTTTTATCAATGGCATGTTGTAGTTGTCCAGAGAATAAGGTGCGGTTGGCTAATTTTGTCAGTGGGTCGTAGTGTGCTAAAAAGTTAATGTGTTTTTCAGCTTCTCTTTGTTCTGATAAATCATTAAAAATGGCCATGTAATGCGTGATTTTTTCTTGCGCATTTTTAATGACAATAATTTTTAGATGTTCGAGGTAAATTTCATTTGATTTTCGACGGTTATAGATTTCCCCTTCCCAGTAGTTGTTGGTATTAAGGCTGTCCCATAAATTTTCGTAAAATTCTTTAGCTTGCTTCCCTGAATTTAAAATACTGGGAGTTTTACCAATAATTTCTTCAGAGCTATAGCCTGTGAGTAAGGTAAAAGCTGGGTTTATTTGGATGATAGTATTATCTGCATCGGCCAACATTACGCCTTCGGGAATGTGTTGAAACACGGTCGCTGAAAGATTGACTTGTTCCTCTAAATGTTTTCTTTGTGAAATATCAGTAATCGCTGCAATCAGTCTTGGTTTATGTTCTTTTTGTGTGGGGAAGGTAGTTAAAGACTCCGACCATAGAAGGTATTTATCAGAGTTTATATCTTTGATGCGATATTCATAGGTGACGACAGAGCCCGATTCTGGAGGGTTTAGGTAATTGTTTTTGACTCGTGTTAAATCTTCAGGGTGAATATGAGCATAGTGCTGCTCTGATAAAATACCTTTTTCATTTTCTTGTAATACGGTATGTTGACATTGCTGATTGGTAAAAGTTAGTTCCCCTTTTTCATTACTCATCCACAGCATGACCGGTGCATTATTGGTAATTAAATACAGAATATCTTTACTGCGTGTCAGTTTATGTAAGGTATTGGTCAGGCGAATAGAAAGTGCAATGGTGCTAATAATGAATAAAATCAGGAATAAATAAAAGCCTAACTTAATTTGTTGAGCTTTTATGAGAGATTCTTCAAATCCTTTTTCATAATATTTGAGTAAATTGTTAGAGTGTTGCTGTAAGCTTGGGTTTAATATTTTTTGATACAGTTGATTAGATCGCTCAGGGTGTTGAGTAATCAGCGTAATATGCTTGAGTAATGCGTTGAGTTTGTCACTATGAATGCTATTAGCATACAGAAGTAATGTTTTTTTATTTTGCGTAGTTGGATTGAAATTAAACAGTAAGGTTAGATACTCTAGTTTTTGTAAGGTTTGGTAGAGTTTTGGGTTGTTCGTTTCAGCTTGTAAACGCGCGACTTCTGTTGGAAATAACAGTAAAGAGTTCTTGTAAGTCGCATAATTGCTTTTTATTTCTTCGATATTATCAATAAAGTCTAAACTGGCTTTTTTTAACAGATGGCTAATAGGGGAATCCATCTTTATTTGTTTAATTAAAATTTGAAAATCCCGCTCTTTTTCGGTCACTGTATCGTAATGGGGTAGTGATAAAGAAGTGACTTTCATCATTGCCATACTGATTTGTACTGCTTGATTATTTATTTTTTGAGTAAACGCGAGTTGGGCATCATAGGGTTTATGGTTAACACGAGATAAACAATAGAGTTCTGTCACTAAGAGCAACGTTAAGCTCATACATATTAAGGCAAGTATCTTTTTTTTATGGCTCATTTAATGGTTCGTGAATATCGCTTATTGTATTTATAGATGAATTTTTAAGGGTGTATTAATAATGAAATATCATCCTATTATTCATGCCGTCTCAGTCTTTTCGAAGCAGATAGAATAAGCCTTTTATTATTGATTTTCTGTATATGGCAATGGCTTTATTGCTTATGTTATCAAAGCGAATGCCTTTATCAAAGTACTGTTTGATACATTTATATTTTTATATTTATGCATAAGGCGGTGAAAATAACTCTAATCTTATTGAGAATGATTTGCATTTGCATTTGTTGTTGTTTATACTTCTTTCCAAGTTAAATAATTAGAGTATCAATGATGAATAAAAAAATAGCTTCATTAAGTATTGCCTGCGCTTTATTTAATTACAGTCACCAGGCGTTAGCCTTGGATAAACCACAGTCTATGGAAGAAATGTGGAAAATAATTCAAATGCAGCAAGTGCAATTAGATGCCATGAAATCCAGTTTGCAAGCTAATGAAAAGCAAGCAGAGCAGCCGAATCAGCAAGAAATTAAAAAATTAACGCATAAGACCAATGTATTAACGGAATTAATGGAAGATATGCGTACCGCTTTAGTGATTCCTGAAGAAAAAGAATATAAAAGTGCCTATGGTTTAGGCCCTGCCGCTTCTAAAGTGTATCAAGTGGATCACGGCTTATCAATTGGGGGTTATGGTGAGGTTAATATTCAATCATTTATAGGTGATAAAGGACCTAAAGATAAAGATAATGCCGATTTCGAGCGATTGGTCATATATATGGGCTATAAATTTAGCGATAACATCATTTTTAATAGTGAAATAGAATTTGAACATGCTTCTACAGGTAATTCAGGTTCTGTTGGTGTTGAAATGGCCGCGATTGATTTTTTATGGGATCCAATGCTGAATGCGCGAGCAGGGATGTTATTAATGCCCATGGGCTTTGTAAATACCATACATGAGCCTCCCTTTTATTTTGGTAATAATCGCCCTGAAGTAGAGCGTGCGATTATTCCAAGTACCTGGCGTGAAGTTGGGGCAGGTATTTTTGGTCAAATTACCCCTGAATTTACTTATACTGCCTATGCTGTAACGGGTTTAGATGCAGAAGATTTTAACTCTAAAGGAATACGTGGCGGGCGACAAAAAGGCTCAAAAGCGGTAAATGAAGATATGGCTTTTGTGGGTCGTATTGATTATGCCCCTGAAGAAATAAAAGGTTTTAGTGTTGGTTTCTCAACGTATTTAGGTAATTCAGGACAAGGTAAGGTCGGTGCCGATGTGTTTACTCAGCTTTATGAAGCACATGTGCAATGGAAATATCGTGGCTGGGAATTTCGTACTTTAGGTGCGTTTGGGCATATCGGTGATGCTGACGTGTTAAGTGCAAATAAAGGCGAAACGGTGGGCAGTTCAAATTATGGGGTGTATACGGAATTAGCGTATGATGTGATGCCACACTTTTTACCCGATAGTGGGCAATATTTTGCGCCGTTTATTCGCTATGAAAAATTGGATACTGTGGCCAGTACAGCCAATGGCTTGCCAGATGATTTAAGTAAAGAGCAAGATATTTATCAAATCGGCTTTAACTATAAACCGATTCCACAGGTGGTGATAAAAGTAGATTATCGTAACCGCAATGCAAAACTAGGTGCAAAAGCGGATGAATTTAATGTAGGTTTTGGCTTTATTTATTAAAGAGGAAGGAATTGAAGATGTTAGCAATAAAGTCTATGTATAAAGTTGTTTTTTTATTATGTTGTTTGTTGTTAACCTCGGTTTGTCAGGCAAAAGTTTTTTATAGTAAAGCGGAAGCGATGGAATTAGCTTTTGGCGCTGGTGCAAAGGTTGAAAAGCTTTCTTTGTTTCCAATGGAACTACAGAGCCAAAAGATACGCCAGCTTGCCCGAGTGAATAAAGTTCCCAGCTTATTTACTTTTTATGTAGTGCAAGAGCAGGGCAAGGTATTAAAGTATGCGGCGATAGAAAGCCATCAAGTGCGTACCAAACCTGAAACCTTATTGGTGGTTTTAAATGCCTTGGGGGAATTAGAAGAAGTACATACCTTGGCATTTCATGAACCCGCTGAATACCAGCCTTCTGAACGCTGGTATGCGCAACTTTACGCCTTAGCCTTAGAGGAGTTAAGTTTTAATCGCTCGGTGCAAGGCATAACCGGTGCGACTTTAAGCAGTCGAGCCGCCCTTGACAGTGTGCGCTTGGTGTTAGCGATGTATCAAGTGATGATTGAGGAAAAATAATGCGTTTTTTTGCAACCGGTGAGCAAAACAGGCAGTTATTATTAAATTCAGTGATTTTAATGTTTCTGGGCTATGTCTTATTATTATGGGTGAGTAATGCCCTGATGTATTTTCATAAGATGGACCTTAGTTATGTTTCGGTAGTCGAGTATTACTTAGGTTCCGAAGAGAATTTTACTCAGCCTAAAAGTTATCAGAGTTTATTGGAAATTCTGCATTTTCATTTATTTGCCATGGGCTTGTTGGTACTGACATTAACGCATTTAATGCTGATGACGCAGTTGTCTGTTGCCGTAAAAGTGGGTTTAAATGCGGCTATTTATATCGCAACGATTTTGAATGAAGCGGCCAGTTGGTTGGTGGTTTTTGTGCATCCTTATTTTGCCTACTTAAAAATAGGCAGCTTTATAGTCTTAGAACTGTCTTTATTGGCTTTAATTATTTCAGTGTCTGTGTCTTTACTGTATGCACGGCGGAAAATGCAGCCGAAGTAGATTACTGGCTAATTTGTTTCCCTCATACAACCTTCTCCCTTTGGAGAAGGCTTTATAAGGTTTAGATTAAAATAAGGCTTTAATTTCAGGAACACAGCTACCACAATTGGTGCCTGCTTTTAAACAAAGTCCTATTTCTTGGTGTGTGGTGAAACCTTTTTCTTGTATGGCATTGATAATGGTTTTTTCCCCTACATTAAAACAAGAACAAACAATTTGCCCGACATCGGGTGTTCCTAAAGGTGGCTGCCCTGTAAGTAAGGCGCGGCGTTGTTCAGATTCTAAAGTAGGCTGACTGAATAAACCGCTTAACCAATGACGCTCAGGTAAAGGGCTTTTACCGGTCATAAAAACCACAGTCTTTAATTGCTCATCTAATAACAGAGCCGCTCGATAAATACCTTGGGCAGTATCTTGATATTCTTGCCATTGATACTTTTCTAATGATTGCCCAATAAGTTCATTTTGCACCCAGTCTTTTAAGTTTTCAGGGGCTTCTTTTCCTGCTAATTCATAGTGATAGTAATGCTCGCCTTTAATTTTTACATAATACTCGGTTGGCTTAAAGTGCAGTTCACGTTGAGATAAGATAAAGCCTTGCCAAGCAGGTTGATAGGCTTGAATCTTTGCAGGGGTATGTTTACTTTCGGGCTGTTTGGACTGTGGGTCAATGGCTGGATTAACTAAAGCTCCCACACGTCCCGCACTGGCATATTGTTCTGTCCAATGCATGGGAATAAACAACGAGCCTTGTTGCTGTCCCTCTGTGATAGCAATGCGAGCCAGCATTTCCCCCCATTGTGTGCTGATATTAGCCAGTGATTTATCGGATAAATTCAATGCTTGGGCATCATTGGGGTGAATTTCAACAAACGGTTCGGTTTTATGTTGATTCAGTTTTGAGGCCAAGGCCGTGCGTGTCATGGTATGCCACTGGTCGCGTATGCGTCCCGTGTTAAGCACGAAAGGGTATTCTTGATTGATTGGATACGCGGGCGAGCGCGGGGTAATGGGAATAAAACGGGCTTTTTTAGACGGAGTAAAGAATTGACCTTGGCTAAATAAGCGTTTTGTCCCTTGAGGGTTCTTTTGATTAACAGGCCATTGAATCGGCGTGAGCTGCTGATATTCTTCTTCTGTAATGTGGCTAAAAGCGGAAATATCAAAGGCGCGTTGTTTGTGTTCTGGGGTATTTTCAAATCCAGACAATGCCGCGTGTTCACGAAATATATCGGCACTGGAGTGATAGGGGAATGCTTTTTCGTATCCCATGTGTCGAGCAACATGGGTAATAATCCACCAATCAGGCTTTGCATCTCCTGAAGGAGAGAATAGGGCGCGTTGTCGAGAAATTCGGCGTTCTGAATTGGTGACTGTGCCATCTTTTTCACTCCAGCCTAAAGCTGGTAATTTTACATGCGCTAAATCTAAGGTATCGGTATTGGCAACGCAGTCTGAGACCACCACAAAGTCACACTTTTGTAAGGCTTGTTTGACTTTATCCGCATTGGGCATACTGACAACAGGATTGGTGGCCATAATCCAAACGGCTTTGACTTTTCCTGCTTCAATGGCATCAAATAATTCTACGGCGGTATAGCCTGCGCTTGTGGCAATCTGTTCACTGCCCCAAAATCGAGCAACCCGCTCGATGGCTTCAGGGTCTGATAATTCCATGTGAGCGGCTAATTGATTGGATAATCCGCCAACTTCACGACCGCCCATGGCATTGGGTTGTCCTGTTAAAGAAAAAGGCCCCATGCCTGCTTTGCCTATCGTCCCAGTAGCTAAGTGGCAGTTAATAATGCTATTGGCTTTATCCGTGCCAGAAGAGGATTGATTGACCCCTTGACTGTATAAGCTCATGACTTTTTTATTGTCGGCAAACCATTGATAAAATTGTTTAATATCATTGGAGTCGAGTTTACAATCGTTAGCAACTGTTTCTATATTATAGGTTTCACTGGCCTTAAGTGTTTTTTCAAATCCTTCGGTAAAGCCTTGAATATAATCTTGATTAAGCGCGTTATTATTGGCTAGATAGTGTAATAAGCCATTAAATAACGTGGTGTCAGTGCCAATTTTAATAGGCAAATGTAAGTCGGCAATATCACAGCTGGCGGTATGGCGTGGGTCAATGACCACAACTTTCATTTTAGGGTTGGCTTCTTTTGCGGCGCGTATACGCTGAAAAATAATCGGATGACACCAAGCGGTATTGGAGCCAATTAAAATGACTAAATCGGCCAGTTGATAATCTTCATAACAGCCTGGAACGGCATCCGCTCCAAAAGCCCGTTTATACGCGGCGACCGAAGAGGACATACAAAGACGGCTATTGGTATCAATATTGGCACTGCCAATAAAGCCTTTCATTAGCTTATTGGCGACATAGTAATCTTCGGTCAAGAGTTGCCCAGAAAGATAAAATGCGACAGAATCAGCCCCATGTTCGGCTATGGTCCGTTTAAAAGTATTAGCAACAAGATCGAGAGTTTCTGACCAGTTACTGTTTTGTCCGTAAATTTGCGGTTGTAGTAAGCGGCTACTGAGTTCTATTGTTTGACCTAATGAAGAACCTTTAGAGCAGAGCTTGCCAAAATTGGACGGATGTTGTGTATCGCCTTGAATGCTGACGGTATGATTTTTGGTATCCACATGGGCATCGATTCCACAACCCACGCCACAATAAGCACAAGTGGTTAATATGTTTTTTTTAGACATTAAGCCGCCTCATGATTTGCGTAGTGTTGACCAAAAATAAGTGTATGTCTTATTTCAGAGAGGTTTTGTTTGGATTCTAATAATTGTTGATACCAGCTACCATCTGCTGTGTCACCATAGAGTACCGCCCCCACTAAGCAGTTATCTTTTAGCACTAATTTTTTATAAAGCCCTAAAGAGAGGTCATTAAATTGAATGATTTCACAGTTCTCATCGCCTAAGTAATTTCCGACAGAGAAGAGGTTAATCCCTGTTACTTTTAGTTTAGTGGCTGTGGGTAAGGTCATATATTCCGCGATACCATGTCCGCTGAGGTGGTTAGCACAGACTTTGGCTTGTTCAAATAAGGGAGCAACTAAGCCAAAAGTATCGCCTCGGTGTTGTACGCATTCCCCAACGGCATAAATAGCCGTATCTTCACTTTGTAAGGTATCGTTAACCACAATACCCCGTTCACAAACAACCCCTGCTTGTTCTGCTAATGCGATATTAGGGCGCACACCAATCGCCATAATAAATAAATCACAGGCTAATTCACTACCATCTTCAAAGCGCACGGCTTTAACGTGGCCTGTACCATCATCAACTAATTCTTTAGTTCTGGCAGGCATTTTAAAGGTCAGTCCTCGGCTTTCGAGTTCTTTTTGTAATAAGGTGCCTGCTTGTGTATCCATCTGACGATTGAGCAATACGGCATTGCTATGTACCACCGTGACATCCATGCCTTGAATCGCTAAACCATTGGCGGCTTCTAAACCTAATAATCCACCGCCTAATACCACGGCTTTTTTATGGCTGCGGGTGTAATCGAGCATTTTTCTAACATCTATAATTTGCCTAAAGCTAATCACCCCATCGAGGTCACTGCCAGTCACGGGTAATACAACAGGATTAGAACCTGTGGCAATCAGTAAGCGGTCGTAGTATGCGGCGGTACCATCTTGGCTGTATACGGTCTGAGAATCACGGTCGATTTTTACCACCGATTTTTCCACTCCAGCATGTAGGATAATATGATGGTCTTGGTACCATTGCCTGTCGTTAATAACGATGTCTTCTATGGTTTTTTCTCCGCATAAAACCGAAGAAAGCATAATCCGATTGTAATTTCCATAGGGTTCAGCACCAAATACCGTGATTTGATATTTATCAGGCGCGCTGGCAAGTAGCTCCTCAATGGTTTTCATTCCTGCCATACCATTACCGATAACAACTAAATGGGGTTTTGTCATAATGTTATGCGCTTAGTTCAGGGATAAACATATTGCCTTCTGCGACGTCAATCGCTTCACCACCTACTCGAAGCGTGAGGGTATCTTCACCTTTATGATCCATTTCAAGGTTGAGCACGCTACGACGTAATTCTGCATCGCCACGTTCAACGGCAAAGGTATACGTTCCTTTTTGTAGGCGGTCAAAGGAACATAAATACGCGGCTAAAGCAGGCATTGCAGAACCAATAGGCGGATCATCATGTACACCAATATTAGGTCCAACAAGACGTACGGCAAAGTCGGAATCTTGTGTCGGCGTTTTGGGAGAAACTAATAATATTTCTTGAGCGGCCGTTTGCGGCGCTATGGATTGGCTCCAAGCGGTAAAATCAAATTTGGCCGTGCGAATGGTATCGTAATAAAAAGTTGGGACAATTAAGTAAGGGCGACCACAAGATACTAAACGGGTTGCATATTTTTTATTATCAATATAAGCGGCATCAATACCTAAAAATGTAGACAGTTCTGCTTCACTGGGTGCGTAATAATCCACCGTGGGTGAGACAGTGTGGGTAAATTGCACAAAACTGGGTTGTCCTTGGTCGTTGCGAGTAATACTGGTTTGTATATTGCCAGTATTTTGTTGCAGAGTGAGTGAGGTGAAACGCTCATCTAAGCTCAGTTGTCCAGAAGAAGCAAGGGCATAAGCGGCTGCAATAATCGGATGCCCAGCAGAATCAATTTCAGCGCGTGGTGAAAATATAAGCATCTGAAAATGGTTATTTTCGGCATCAATAGGAGATAAAAAAACCGTTTCACTGAGGTTTAATTCTCGTGCAACTAATTGCATCTGTTGTTTGGTTAAGCCCTCAGCTTTTGGGAAAACCGCCACTTGTGCGCCATTGAAGGCGGTCTTAGTAAAAACGTCGGTAATATAATAAGTATAATTCATCGTTGTTATCCTTCTAGGCTAATTTCTACGCGTTTATTTTCTATACGGATAGCATAGACGGTGTTTTTAACGTCTTCATCTTCAAAACATTGTCCCGTTTTTAGGCTGAAATGTTGTTTATATAAAGGGGAGGCCACCATCGGTTCTCCCTGAATATCACCAATTAATCCGCGAGAAAGGACGTGTACTTTACCAAAGGGGTCGTAATTATCAATGGCATACAGAGCATTCTCTTTTGGCATATAGAAAATAGCGATTTGTTTTCCTTCAACTAAGGCACACACGCCAGAATTTTCTTGTAAGTCTTCTAATGGGCAAATATCAATCCAGTGACTCATTTATACTTCCTCCGTAGCAGATAAATGTTGGCGTTCGCTTTCATTGGCTGGGCGTATTTGTCCGCGCTCTTCAACAAACAGAATGTTTTCATCCGTTTTATCACTGTTAATAAAGTGACGGAAACGTTTTAATTTTGATTCATCGGCAATAGTGGTTTTCCATTCACATTGGTAAGTATCGACTACGTGCTGCATTTGAGCTTCTAAGTCAGCACACAAGCCTAATTTATCATCAATAACCACCGATTTTAAATAATCTAATCCGCCTTCCATATTCTCCATCCAAACTGAAGTACGTTGTAAGCGGTCAGCCGTGCGCGAGTAAAAACTTAATACGCGGTCAATGTATTGAATTAAAGTGGCTTTATCTAAATTGGTGGCAAATAAATCCCCATGACGTGGCTTCATGCCGCCATTACCACAGACATAAAGGTTCCATCCGTCTTCGGTTGCGATAATACCAATATCCTTACTTTGTGCTTCGGCACATTCTCGGGTACAGCCTGATACCGCAAATTTAATTTTATGTGGTGAGCGCAAACCTTTATAGCGATTTTCTAACTGAACCGCGAGACCTACACTGTCATCAACCCCAAAGCGGCACCAAGTACTCCCCACACAAGATTTAACGGTGCGCAGTGATTTTCCATACGCATGACCGGACTCAAAGCCCGCATCAATCAGTTCTTTCCAAATAGGGGGTAATTGATCCACGCGAGCGCCAAATAAATCAACCCGCTGCCCACCGGTTACTTTGGTGTAGAGCTGGTATTTTTTGGCAATTTGTCCAATGGCAATTAAACCATCAGGGGTGACTTCACCACCTGTCATACGAGGTACAACGGAATAAGTTCCGTCTTTTTGCATATTGGCTAAAAAGGTATCGTTGGTATCTTGTTGGCTTAAATGGCTGGCTTCAAGAATATAATCATTCCAGTAAGAGGCAAGAATAGAGCCGATTGCTTGGCGACAAATTTCACAACCCAGCCCTTTACCGTATTCGTTGAGTAAGTCATCAAACGATTTAATTTGATGCACCATAATAAGGTTGTATAAATCTTGGCGGGTGTAGGCGAAATGTTCACACATATCGGTATTGACTTCAAAACCTGATTTTTCCAGTTCTGAATCCATAACCGATTTTAATAAAGCACTACAGCCTCCACAGCCCGTTGCGGCTTTGGTGCTATCCTTTAATGCGCCCATCGTGTGACAACCACTTTCAACCGCAGAACAAATATCGCCTTTGGTAACATCAAAACAGGAACAAATTTGTGCAGAATCAGGAAGGGCATCAGGTCCCAGTCCAACCGATTCATCAGAGCGACCTGGTAAAATAAGTGTGTCAGGGTGTTCAGGTAGGTCAATACTATTTAAACAATATTGCAGTAAAGTACCATAGCCAGAGGCATCGCCCACAAGGACGGCTCCGAGTAATTTCTTTTTATCAGCACTGACCACCAGACGTTTATAAATTTCATCCGCCCCATTTTGATAGGTATAGACTAAATCGCCTTCATTGCTGGCATGGGGGTCGCCAATACTAGCAACATCAACCCCATTGAGTTTGAGTTTAGTACTCATATCTGCCCCTGTAAAGCTGGCTTCTTGGCCTGCTAAGTCAGAAACAACGGTACGAGCCATGCTATAACCAGGGGCAACCAAGCCAAAAGTTTGTTCATTCCATACGGCACATTCTCCAATGGCATAAACATCAGGGGCAGATGTTTTACATTGGTCATTAATAACAATACCACCACGTGCGCCGACTGTAATGCCACTGCTGCGTGCAATGTCATCACGTGGACGAATACCTGCAGAGTATAAAATAATATCGGTTTCGAGTTCAGAGCCATCTGCGAAAATCATTTTATGCAGACAATCATTACCATCAACAATTTGTGTGGTGTTTTTACTGGTTAAAACAGAAACACCGAGTGCTTCAATTTTATCAGCTAGCATATTCGCTCCACCTTCATCCAGTTGTGCGGCCATTAAACGCGGTGAGAATTGTACGACATGCGTTTTTAGCTCTAAATCTTGTAAGGCTTTGGCTGCTTCTAAACCTAATAAACCGCCACCAATAACGGCACCTACTTTGGCATTTTTAGCCGCTTCGGTCATGGCTTCTAAATCTTCAATAGTACGATAGACAAAGCAATTTTCACGGTCATGCCCTGTTACAGGCGGAACAAAGGCATAAGACCCTGTGGCTAATACTAATTTATCATAAGAAATCGTTACACCTTTTTCTGAGGTAACAAATTTATTTTCAGTATCAATCTCAACGGCTTTATCACCTAAGTGAATTTTTATATTATTGTCTTCGAAAAACCCCTCGGTGACCATTGATAGGTCTTTTGCTGTTTTTCCAGAAAAGAATTCGGTTAAATGCACACGATCATAAGCAGCGCGCTGCTCTTCACAGAAAGTGATGACCTCATATTGATTTCCTATATCACTGGCTACAAGATTTTCTAGAAAATGGTGCCCTACCATGCCGTTACCAATAACGATTAATGTTTGCTTTTTACTCATGCCTTGCCTCGTGTGCATCCTGAAATGTTATGCTTAGTATTTAAGCATAGATTATGCCAATAGTTAATCTATTGAATTATAAGCTTATTGATTTTTTTTTTTTTTTAGTATGCACCAACATAGTGCTTAGAAAGAAAAAAGTCTGATTATTGAGATTGAAATGTATTATTACGCACCAAATTGGGTGTGTAGAGGGCTGAATTAAAGTATAGTTGCCTTGTTTTTTTATTTTAAACAATTACTTAGGGTGTTTGGCACGTATACTGCAAAATACAAATTATTCTTACATTAAAAATAGACATAATATTATGAGTAGTGATTCCTTAAAGTTTTTCTCTTTTTCAGGCAAGATGAAAATCTTGCATACAACATGGATAGCCTTTTTCATCTCCTTTGTTGTTTGGTTTAGTCATGCTCCATTAATGTTAGTGATTGCTGACAGTTTGGGTATGAGTAAATCAGAGATTAAAACCATATTAATTTTAAATGTGGCTTTAACCATTCCTGCCCGAATTATTATTGGTATTTTGGTTGATAAATTTGGCCCTAAACGCACATTCTCTATTTTACTAGCGTTAGGCAGTTTGCCAACGTTTATGTTTGCCTTTGCTGAAAGTTTTGAGCAGCTTGCTTTAGCTCGATTTTTATCGGGTTTTGTGGGTGCAGGCTTTGTGATTGGTATTCGTATGGTGGGCGAATGGTTTCCTGCGAAGCAAGTGGGTATTGCCGAAGGTATTTATGGCGGTTGGGGGAATTTTGGTTCTGCCGCGGCGGCGATGAGTTTACCTACTTTGGCTTTAATGTTTGGTGGTGAGGACGGTTGGCGTTATGCGGTTGCATCGACTGGGGTGATTGCTTTAATTTATTCTGTGATTTACTTTTTTAGTGTGACTGATACACCACAGGGTTCAACTTATTTTAAGCCTAAAAAAGCAGGCGCGATGGAAGTGACTAGTCTTGGGGATTTGTTCTTCTATATTTTAATGACCATCCCTTTGTATGCGACTTTAAGTTTACTTACATGGAAATTATCTCCAGCAGGGGTTGCTTTACTGTCTGAAGTTGCGTCCATTTCTATTTATATAGCTATATGGGCGTTATTCTTTTATAACGTGTATAAAATTGTGCATGTTAATGAAGAGCATCTTACACAACCGATTGAAGAAATTCATAAATACAAATTTAAGCAAGTGGCTATTTTAGATTTAGCGTATTTGATTACTTTTGGGTCTGAATTAGCGGTGGTTTCTATGTTGCCGATGTTTTTTTACGATACCTTTCATGAAACCCAAGGTATTTCTATGATACAAGCGGGTTTTGCGGCAGCAGGTTTTGCTTTTATGAATCTTATTGCCCGTCCTGGTGGGGGTTGGATTAGTGATAAATTTGGCCGTAAATTATCTCTATCTATTTTTATCGTAGGTTTATCTATTGGTTATTACTGTTTATCACAAATTTCATCGGATTGGCCGATTTACTTGGTGGTCATATTAACCATGTGTTGTTCTTTCTTTGTACAAGCAGGGGAAGGGGCTGTGTTTGCGATGGTACCTTTGATTAAGCGTCGTATGACAGGACAAATTGCAGGCATGGTGGGTGCATATGGGAATGTGGGTGCTGTTTTATTTCTCACGGTCTTATCATTTGTATCACCTTCTATCTTTTTTCTGACCATTTCTGGAGGCGCTATTTTTGTCTTGATTGCAGTACAATTTATTGAGGAACCCAAGGGGCATATGGTTGAAGTACAGGAAGATGGTTCAGTCGAAATGATTGAATTGGATTAAGTTGATGGCCTCTAAAAAACTCAAAATATCGGTAGGTTTTTACAGTGATAAAGGGGTTAAGCCTAGAAATGAGGATTTTTTAGGGGCTTTAATTCCTGAAGATGGGCAACTAATTCATAAAGGCATTACTTTAGCGATTGCAGATGGCATGAGCGGCAGTGATGCGGGACACGAGGCCAGCCATTGTTGTGTGGTGGGGTTTTTAAATGATTATTACAGCACCCCTGATTCATGGTCGGTGAAGAAATCCGCGCAGAAAATTTTATCTGCAACCAATTCATGGTTATACAGTCAGGGGCAACAACGCTATCATTCTACGAAAGGCATGGTAAGTACCTTGAGTATTGTGGTGCTTAAATCAAAAACAGCACATCTTTTTCATATTGGTGATTCGCGTATTTATCGTTTGCGCCAAGGTAATTTAGAGCAATTAACCCGTGACCATAGAATTTGGGTGTCTAATGATAAAAATTACTTAAATCGGGCCATGGGCATTGAACCTTGGCTGGAAGTGGATTATAAAACGGTGCTATTAGAAACGGGTGATTTGTTTTTTATGAGTACCGATGGGGTGCATGATTTTCTGACGGAAAAACAGTTAAAAAATCAATTGCAATCCGAGGGAGAGCTTAAAGCTATGGCTGAAAGCATTGCCCAGCAGGCGAGTGATAATAACAGTGATGATAATATCAGTTGCCAAATTTTTAGAGTGGATGAAATACCTTTGGCGCGTGAAGATGAGGTATTAAGAGCGTATGTAAATTTACCTTTTCCTCCGCCTTTAGAGGTGGGTATGTCATTGGATGGCTATGTGATCGAAGCCGAATTACACGCGAGCAAGCGTACTCAGATTTATAGAGCCTTTGATACAAAAACAAAGACGCAGGTTATTTTAAAAACGCCTTCTATATTATTTGAGGATGATACCCATTATATTGAACATTTCTTGCATGAAGAATGGGCAGGAAAGCGTTTACAGCATGATAATATTCTCAAGGTTTTTGGCTCGGATAGAGTGAAAAGTTGTATTTATTATGCGACCGAATTTATTCAAGGCGAGACGCTTAGGGAGTGGATAGATCGTCAGGAACAACCTGATATAGAAGAGGTTAGAGCAATTGTGAATCAAATTGCTAAAGGCTTGATGGCTTTTCATCGTATGGAAATGTTGCATCAAGACCTGAAACCTGAAAATATTATGTTGGATAATAAGGGCGTGATAAAAATCATTGATTTTGGCTCGGTAAAAATAGCGGGTATTACTGAAATGACTCCTTTGGAACAACAAGAGGATAATGTGCTGGGCACGTTAAATTATACGGCCCCTGAATATCATTTAGGCCAGCGAGGCACAACCAAATCGGATTTATTTTCCTTGGCGGTGATTGCCTATGAAATGATAAACGGTGCTTTGCCTTTTGGTGGTAATATGCCCGAAAGACCGAATAAAATAAATATGGCAAAACTCAATTATGTGCCGAGCTTTCAGCATAACAGTATGGTGCCTATTTGGATTGATGAAACCTTAAGGAAGGGGGTTTCGATAGCTCCACAAGGGCGATATGATGAGATATCTGAATTTTTATATAACTTAGCCACTCCAAATCCTATTTTCTTAAAAGAAAGAGGCAATTTACCGTTAATAGAGCGCAACCCTGTTGCTGTCTGGCGGGGTGTGAGTGGTATATTATTCTTGATTAATATCGCTTTAGTGTATTTATTAAATAGTTAGCGGGTGTTTTAGTAACGTCTCATTATTTATGGGTAAATACAGATAAAAATCCGTCATTCCCGAGGTTTTTTATCGGGAATCCACGCTGAATATGGATTCTTGCTAAAAACGTGCAGGAAAGACGAATTTTGTATTGTTTAGAGGATAGTAAATAATGAGAGGTTATGTTTTTTAGCCAATTGAAATAGCTTTTTTCCAAGATTCCTGTAAATTTTCTTCAACAAGTAAGACAATGTTTTTATCTAAATGGCCATCAAGAGCTTGGGCTTGGAGTATGGATAGTATTTTTTCAGGGGACAAACTTTCTCGGTAGGGGCGATTTTGAGCAAGGGCCTGGAAAACATCGGCCACTGCTATAATTCGAGCTTCTATTGCTAATTCCTTTTTACCTTTACAATCAGGGTATCCGGTTGCATCAACCCGTTCATGGTGTTCGCTTGCCCATTGGCTAATGGTTTCAAAGCCTTTAATTTTTTTAAGAATCATGTGGGTATCAATGGCATGGCGCTGTATTGTTTTATATTCTTCTGGGGTTAATTTCCCTGACTTTTCAAGAATGGCATCAGGAATTCTAAGTTTACCAATATCGTGTAATAAACCGGCTATTTCAATGGAATCACAATTTAATTCAGGTCGGTTAAGTTGTTCTGCTAAATAACGAGAGAGGCGCGCGACTCCCAGAGAATGTTCGTAGGTATAACTGCTTTTTGCATCCACGATATAGGCGAATATTTGTGCGAGGCTTTTTAACTCGCTAAAGTTTATTTCGCGCGTTAAATCATGAGATACCCATGTTGAAACATAGCCTGAAATATGTTCCATTTCGAGTGAGAGCAAGAAACTGTCTGAATGAGAAATCTCTATAAACATATCGACTAATTCAGGGTGAAACCATGTGCCTTTTTTTTCAAGTATTGTATTTTGAATAGCTGTTCGATGAAGCAGTATATTAGGGTCTTTTTCGCAGAACCCTAAGGCGAGAATATCAACTCGATCCATCATATAAATGCAATTTGCATTCATTTTCACTGATTCGGGTAAATCAAGTGCTTGTAAATGATTCCAGTGGGTATGATGATATAAAACAATATCAGCTAAGTGGGATAATAAGGGTGAGGAGCGTAAAAATTTTTCACCGATTAAGCAATGTTCTTGTTCTAACTTCCATTCAAATTGAGTCAGTTTTTGATGTACGGCTGTGTTAGAAACCCCGCAGTCATGCAGAATGGCCGCTTGAAATAAGCTGTCTATTTGTTGGCTATCCCATTGTAAGGCTTTTGCACATTCAGCCGCCATAAAAGCAACACGTTTACCGTGATGAATATGATTTACACCCACTAAATCCAGTGCATCTGATAGCGAGTAAATAGCTTCATGAAGATTGATATGAAATTTAGACATAATGATTATAGGGTCTTTATTATTTTATTTTTGTTAAACATGGCTATCTTTTTTTAATTAAATAAGTTAAGCTTTAGTCGTCTGAAAAGACCTACCGACGGGCTGTCGGAATGTTAAGCCTTTGGAGATGGTGTAAGAGATTCTGGTTAAATATCAGCATCCAATTGTCAGTGAATTAGGAAGCTCTCAATAGTGATATTGGGAATCCTCGTCCTTTAGGACGGGGAGGATGTCAAGATGAGCTTAACAGGTTTATAAGTTCCGTTTCATTCAGAATGAGGATATTCAAATCTTGTGCTTTATTAAGTTTTGACCCTGCCGCTTCGCCTGCAACCACAAAATCGGTGTTTTTAGAGACACTGCCTACGACTTTAGCCCCAAGATTTTGCAGGGCTTGCTTTGCTTCTGTTCGAGTCATTTGGGTTAATGTGCCCGTAAGGACAAAGATTTTATCCTTTAATGTTTGCTGTTTGTTTTTGACTGCTATATCAGGCCATTGAATCCCCGATGCTAATAATTCTTTGATGACTGATTGATTATGCGCTTGTTGGAAGAAAGTATGTATATTCTGCGCGACAATATCGCCCACATCCTCCACGGTAATTAAAGTTTCAATGCTGGCTTGCTGTAAATTGTCCAGCGTCAGAAATGCTTCCGCTAAGTTTTTAGCGGTGGCTTCACCGACTTCTCGAATACCCAAAGCCAGTAAGAATTTGGCAAACTGGGTGTGTTTACTGTGCTGAATGGCATTAATTAGGTTCTCTGCTTTTTTAGCGCCCATTCGCTCTAAAGGTATCAGTTGTTCAGTGTTTAATTTAAACAGGTCAGCAGGGGTATGAATTAACTCAGCATCGACTAATTGTTCAGCCAGTTTTTCACCTAAACCATCAATGTTCATGGCTTTGCGTGAAGCGAAGTATTTTATCGCTTCTTTACGCTGTGCAGCACAATATAAACCACTGGTGCAACGTGCGATAGCTTCGCCTTCAAGGCGCTCTATATCCGATGCGCAAATAGGGCAGTGGGTGGGGAAAAAAATATCGGTACTCTGTGAGGAATGTTGCTGTACTTTGACCACTTTAGGAATCACATCGGCGGCACGACGAATAATGACCGTATCGCCAATTTTCACCCCTAAACGCTGAATTTCATCGGCATTATGCAGGCTGGCGCGACTAATCGTGACTCCGCCAACAAACACGGGTTTTAAAATAGCGACTGGAGTGATGGCTCCTGTGCGTCCTACTTGAAATTCGACATCGAGTAATTCGGTTTGGTCTTCTTGTGCGGGAAATTTATATGCAATAGCCCAGCGTGGTGCGCGAGCTATAAATCCTAGTTGTTGCTGTAATTCTATCTCATTAATTTTATAGACAATGCCATCAATGTCATAGTCTAAAGTATCCCGTTGTTGGTATAGGAAATCATAATACTCTAAGCATCCTTCTAGCCCTTCTTTGAGTTGTACCTCGTGATTTAAAGGCAAGCCCCATGCTTTTAATTGTTGTAAACGTTCAAAGTGGGTATCGGCGAGCTTTCCGCCTTGAATGATTCCTAACCCATAACTGTAAAAAGCCAAAGGGCGGGTCTCAGTAATCTTGGCATCTAACTGACGTAAGCTGCCTGCGGCGGCATTACGGGGATTTACAAACGTTTTTTGCTCATTTTCAATGGCATTTTTATTAAATTCAGCAAAAGCGGCTAAAGGCATAACCACTTCACCACGCACTTCTAAGCGTTGTGGAATATTCTCACCAATTAGAGTATGAGGAATATTTTTAATGGTTTTTACATTATGCGTGACATCTTCCCCCATTTGCCCATCGCCCCGTGTAGCGGCTCGGACTAATTTTCCTTGTTCATACAGTAAACTAATCGCTAAACCATCGAGTTTAGGTTCGGCACAGAACTGTAAGCTATGTTTGGATTTTAGGCGGGTATGAATTCGCTCAATAAAACTTTCTAAGGTCTCAGCTGAAAAAACATTATCCAGTGAGAGCATAGGCAGCTCATGTTCGACTTTAGAAAATTGACTCAGAGTTATTGAACCTACCGATTGGCTTGGTGAATTTTTCATGGAGATACTGGGATTTTCTCCTTCCAGTTTATCCAGAAGCTGCCGTTTTCTATCGTATTCTGCATCGGTAATGATAGGTGTATCAAGTGTGTAATATTGGTGGTTGTGCTGATTTATTTCTTGGCGAAGCAATACTATTTTTTGAGCAATCGAAGTGGGCATAAAAGTAGGTGAAAATATTTTGTGAGAATATTAAAAATAATTGTGTATAGTGTATCAAAAGCAATCCAGATATACCCTGCAAAATTTGAATAATGGAGCTGTAATAGATGATTCGGCAATTGGTTAAGCATCATAATATTCTTTCAATTATTGGTAATATAATTACTGTTAGTGTCAGTGAGGCCGATGAAAGTAGCGGTGCGGTGACACGGTTTGGTGATTTAGCCTTGGTTGAGGATGAGTTTAATACGTCTTTGGCACAAGTGATTAAAATTGATCGTGGCGAAATTGCTTTACAAGTTTTTTCGGGGACACAAGGTATTTCTAATGCCGCTTCTATTCGATTTTTAGGGTCTGCGATGCAAGTGACCTATTCGCCTAATATTTTAGGTCGGATATTTAACAGCTTAGGCGAGCCAATGGATGGCGGTTCACAGCTAACCCACGACCCTAAATCAGCCATTGATGGCCCTTCAGTCAATCCAATGAAGCGTATCTTAGCTTCAAAAATGATTCGTACCAATGTACCGATGATTGATTTGTTCAATTGTTTGGTCGAGAGCCAGAAAATTCCTATTTTTTCAGTATCAGGTGAGCCGTATAACGCTTTTTTGGCGCGTATTGGCACACAAGCCGATGCTGATATTGTCGTGTTTGCTGGATTGGGGCTTATTTTTGATGATTTCCATTATTTTCGTACTCAATTTGAAGAAGCTGGAGTGTTTGCGCGTACAGTGATGTTTTGTAATCTAGCTTCTGATCCTATTGTAGAAAGACTGCTCGTATTAGACATGGCCTTAGCCGTCGCGGAACGTTTTGCTGTGGAAGAAGGTAAGCGCGTTTTAGTGTTAACCACAGATATGACCGCGTATGCCGATGCCATGAAAGAAGTGGGTATTTCCATGGAGCGTGTGCCTGCCAATCGGGGCTATATGGGCGATTTATATTCTCAATTGGCGCGTCGTTATGAAAAAGCCTGTGATTACGATGCTTCAGGTTCTGTAACCATTCTTGCTGTAACAACCATGCCTGGAGGGGATGTTACCCATCCTGTGCCTGATAATACCGGCTATATTACCGAAGGCCAATTCTATTTGCATGATGGTATTTTAGATCCTTTTGGTTCTTTATCGCGGTTAAAACAGCATGTTATTGGCTCACAAACTCGTGAAGATCATGCGCAAGTGATGAATACTATGATACGTTTTTATGCGGGTGCGACGGAAGCGGTACAGAAACAAGCAATGGCCTTTGATTTATCACGATTTGATGAAAAATTATTAAAATTTGGTGATTTGTTTAAGCAACGATTTATGCGCTTGGATGTTTCTATCGAATTAGAAGATGCGCTGGATTTATGCTGGCAAACCTTGGCTGAATGTTTTGATGAAAGTGAGCTGTTGATGAAACAGAATTTAATTGATAAATATTTCCCTAAAATGAGCTAAGACGATGGCCAGATTAGCATACAGTAAATCTTCTTTAAGTAAGGAAAGCACTAAGCTAAAGCGTTATCATCAATACTTACCCTCGTTGGATTTAAAGAGGCAGCAATTAGCGTTAGAGCGTAAAAAATCATTGCAGCAATTACAACAGAGTGAAGAGGATATTAAGCAGTGTTATCAGCGGTCAGCAGAGATGTTACCCATGTTGGCTGATACCACCATTCGTGTGCAAGGTTTAGTGCGTTTAACTCAGGTACAGATAGAACAAGAAAATGTGGTAGGTGTGCAGTTGCCAATGATTCAGCAGGTTCTAACTGAAGTAAAAGCGTATTCTTTATTTTCTGAACCCCACTGGGTTGACCAGTTAGTGGTGCAGTTAAAGAAAATGATAGAACTTAAAGTACAGCAACAGGTCAACCAACAGAGACTCGAACTGTTAGAGCAGGCGTTACGCAAGATAACTCAGCGGGTTAATTTATTTGATAAAGTGCTTATTCCTCAGGCAAAAAAAGATATTCGGAAAATTCGTATTTATTTGTCTGATATGGAAACTGCAGGCGTGGTGAGAGCAAAGAGTACTAAGCAAAAACGCTTAAAATTAAAGGGGTAAGCGCATGGCCATTGTAACACTCAATAAATTAACCCTTTGCGGCATGATTGCAGATAAAACGGCTGTTTTATCTCAATTACAAGCTTTGGGTTTAGTGCATTTAATTCCTTTACAAGCAAAGAAACCCAGCACAGAAGACAGCTCCCCTGAAAGTGTCGTTGATGCGATAGCGGCCCTTAAATATTTGCAACAAAGTACGCGTAAGCGCCATCAAGTACATCAAAATAAACAGTTTAACTTTGATCAGATTGTGCAGGATGTTTTAACCTTAAAAGAGAATTTAACGGATTTAATTCAGCAGCGTGATTTTTTAGAGGAGCGTATTAAAGAAGTGGCTTTATGGGGCGATTTTTCATTCGCCGAGGATGGGGAATTGCTCGGATATAAACTCTGGTTTTATATTGTTCCTAAGCGTTTAATGAATAAGGTGCGTGACTCTGACTTAATTTGGCAGCGAGTGAGCCAAAATAATACATTAGAATATATTGTGTTGCTCGCTAAAGAAGAGCCAGAGCCTAAAGCGATGCCTGTTCCACGCACGCATACAGGGGATATTTCCTTATCCCAATTACATAAAAATTTAGAGGCTATTCATTTAGCCATTGAAGATGCGTATGCAAAAAGAGAGTATTTAACGCGCTGGATGACCTTAATTATGCTTAATTTAGCCGAATTTGAGAATGATGCGGGCTTAAAGTCAGCCGTATTAATGACCAAAGACGATGCACATTTATTTACTAGCCAAGCATGGGTCGCTGAAGCCGATATTAAGAAAATTGAAGCCTTTGCTAAAGAACAACAAGTGGCGTATTTAGTCGAACCAGTGAATGGCATAGAGCAGCCGCCTACCTTATTAAGTAATACCGAAACCTTTGCTGGCGGGGAAGAAATTGTAAAATTTTATCAAATGCCTAATTATTATGGCTGGGATCCATCCATTGTGGTCTTTTTCTCTTTTGCCTTATTTTTTGCAATGATTTTATCGGATGCAGGTTATGCGGCGGTTTTTTTAAGTGTATTAGCCTTTAAATGGAAAAAAATGGGGCTGTCTAAGCAGGGTTTGCGTTTTAGAATGTTATTAATCGTGACTTTAAACAGTGCTCTGCTCTGGGGGATATTAGCGGGGAGTTATTTTGGATTCTCACCTGCAGAAAGTACTGTACTGGGAAAAATAAAATTGTTTGATATGAACGATTTTGACATTATGATGAAATTATCTATTTTTGTCGGTGTTGCACATATTGCTTTTGCTAATTTAGTACAAGCGTATGAATTAAAAAAGAGTTCGTTACGTTATTCGTCTTTGGGTTGGGCTTTGTTTGTGATCGGAGGCTTTATTTTATGGCTTTCAACGGAAGAAGGTGCAAATATTGTGCTGCAACAGCTAGCTTATGGGTGCTTATCTTTAGCGGTGCTGGCTTTGTTATTATTCAGTAGTGAACGGCCGTTAAACCGTCCTGTTGATTATATTTTACGCTTATTCGATGGCATAAAGAATTTAACCAGTATTACCAAAATCTTTGGCGATGTATTAAGTTATATGCGTTTATTTGCTTTAGGTTTAGCCAGTGCCTCTTTAGCAATAACATTTAATCAGCTCGCGATACAAGTGTATGAAGCCATACCAGGTATAGGGCTATTGTTGAGTCTTATCCTTTTAATTATCGGTCACGGTTTAAATATTATGTTGGGTATTATGAGTGGCGTGGTGCATGGCTTACGTTTAAATTTTATCGAATTCTATAATTGGAGTGTTTCAGATGAAGGATACCCTTTCAAAGTATTTTCTAAAAAAGAGGAATATTAATGAGTGATTTTATAATTGTATTAGGATGGATTGGATTGTATGCACCAATGGCATTAGGCGCGATTGGCAGTATTATGGGTTGTGCTGTTGCGGGTCAAGCGGCGATTGGCGCGATGCTGGATACAGACAGTGGTTATGGCCGGTATGTTGGTGTCTCAGCGATGCCTTCTTCTCAGGTCATTTACGGTATTGTGGTGATGTTTACTTTAAATCGTACAGTGACTGTAGAGGCGGCTCCTGGCTTATTTGCTATCGGTGTTTTAGCTGGATTAGCACTAATGTGGAGTGCTATTTACCAAGGTCAATGCTGTGCTTCAGCGATACACGCCTCCAAAGCAAAACCTGAAATATTTGGTTTATCGGTAGCTCCTGCTGCGATTGTGGAAGGGTTTGCTGTATTTGCTTTTATTTTCGCTTTAGTAATTAGCAGTAATATTCCGCAAGGATAAGCTTATGAATACAGAATCAATTACCTCATCAGGTGTAGAGAGTTTAATTCAGCGTTTACGTGAACAGGGGGTCGAGGCAGGGCAAGAAACGGCTAAGAGCCTTGTTTTAGATGCTCAAAAGCGGGCGGAATGGATTATTGAGGAAGCAGAGCGTGAAGCAGCACAAGTGGTTGAAGCGGCTCGGGTAACCAGTGAATCGTTAAAAAACTCAGGAGAAGAAGCGCTTAAATTAGCTATGAGAGATGTTTTGCTTACTTTGCGTGATACTTTGTTAGATTCTTTTAGCCAAGATGTGCAGCGTGTAGTTGGCGAAAAAATGGAACAGGATATTTTTTTAGAGCAATTGATTTTACAGTTAGCTTCTAAAGTGAGAGATCAATTGGATTTGGATAATAAAGAAGCAATGACGCTGTTTTTACCCAATCAAGCAGTCGGTGTCGATGAGTTAAAAAATAATCCTGAAGAATTGAAAGTGGGAACGTTAACCCATTTTACGGCTGCTCTCGCGGCGGATATGTTGCGTACAGGCGTGACCATTGAAACGGCTCAAGGCATTCAGTCAGGATTGTCTATTCAGTTGAAAAATGAAGGCATGGCGGTGGATTTTAGTGCAGAAACTATTTCTACTTTATTGTTAGAGCATTTACAGCCGCGATTTAGAGCCTTATTGCAAGGAATAGTGAAATGAGTGTACGGCAGACAGATTATGCTATGTTAATGGCCAGTCTGCCTCCGCATACCTTATCCTTATGGAATGTGAAGCATGAGCCTCTTTCTAGGGTTCAGCTAGAGCGCCGTTTGTCATTATTAAGTGCAGAAGACAGTGACTTATTAAATGCAATAGAAAAAGTGTTGCACTGGTCAAAAATGCCCGATTTTGAGAATGATACTTTGATTGCTGCTGCTTCAACGCAGTTACTTGATAGTATGGAGAATGCTTTTTTACGAGAAGTAACTATCTGGCGTTTGGATATTCGTACCATTATGACCGCTCTTAGGAGACGTAAACTAGCGCATTCAGTCAATGAATCTGAAGTCTATTTAGGGTATAGCTCGCTGGTTTCATCGATTAAAAAGAATTGGCAGATGGATGATTTTTCATTAGCTGCACGTTACCCTTGGATTCAGGAAGCGGATTTATTGTTAAAGACCGCGCAATGTGTGGAATTAGAAAAATTATTATTAAATTTAAGCTGGCAGTATTATGAAAAAATAGGACAGGGGCATTATTTTGATTTTGAAGCGGTTATTCTGTACGTTTTACGTTGGGATATTATTAATCGTTGGTCTCAGAATGATGAACAAAGTGCTATGCAACATTTTGAAGTATTAGTGGAAGCAGGTCTAGGGGATGTGTTTCCCTGTGTTGAGCAATAAGAATAACAGTGAGAATGCAATGAATAAAATGAATGCAACCGCCCGAGTTGTTTCTATCCAAGACAGTTTAATTTCAATAGAAACCTTGTCGAATGCCTCTAAGGCATTGATTAAAAATGAAGTCGTTTATATTGTTCCTTCTCGCAGTGACGCGGCACATCATGAGAGACTCAAAGCAGAAGTGTTACGCATAAACGGTGCAATTGCGGATGTTCAGGTGTTTGAAAGTACCGCAGGGGTCAGTGTTGGAGATTTAGTAGAGCAAAGTTCTGAAATGCTTTCCGTTGAGTTAGGTCCGGGGTTATTAGGTCAGGTGTACGATGGTTTACAAAATCCATTGGATAAATTAGCCCATGAGTACGGGTATTTTTTACCACGTGGAGTTGATTTTCCGGCCTTAGATGAAAATGCAAAATGGACCTTTACGCCTATTGTACAAACGGGCGTAAGTTTGCAGGCTGGCTCGGTGATTGGGACGGTACAAGAACGTGGTTTTACCCATAAAATTATGCTGCCTTTTGGCTTGAAAGAATCCGTGGAGGTTACATGGATTCAAGAAGGCGCGGTGACGGTCAATGAAGCCGTGGCAAAAATAAAATTACGCTCAGGCCAAGAGCAAGAAATTACGCTAAAACAACGCTGGCCTGTGCGCAAAGCTTTACCGCAGAACTTGTTAAAACAAAATATTGTTGAACGAAAATATCCTCATGAACCCCTCGTCACGCATTTACGCTTAATTGATAGTTTTTTTCCGATTGCTAAAGGGGGAATGGGCTGTATTCCTGGACCTTTTGGTGCAGGAAAAACGGTGTTGCAAAATCTTATTTCGCGTAATTCGGATGTGGATATCGTGATTATTGTCGCTTGTGGTGAGCGAGCAGGTGAAGTGGTTGAAACCATTACAGAATTTCCTCAGTTGAAAGATGCGCAAGGGAAGACTTTAATGGATAGAACCATTATTATTTGTAATACTTCTTCTATGCCTGTTGCCGCGCGTGAAGCCTCTATTTATACAGGTATTACTTTAGGCGAATACTATCGCCAGATGGGTTTAAATGTATTGATTATTGCCGACTCGACTTCTCGCTGGGCGCAAGCGATGCGTGAGACTTCAGGTCGTTTAGAAGAAATTCCAGGGGAAGAAGCCTTTCCTGCATATCTGGATTCAGCGATTAAGGGGATTTATGAACGTGCAGGCGTTATTAAGATTGAAGACGGTACTGAAGGCAGTTTAACGATTATAGGGACTGTTTCACCAGCGGGGGGGAACTTTGAAGAACCCGTGACACAATCGACGTTAGGCACAGTAAAAACCTTTTTAGGTCTCAGTGCGGATAGAGCCTATAAACGCTTTTACCCTGCGGTTGACCCCTTATTATCATGGTCACGGTATTTAGAACAGTTAAAGCCATGGTATGTTGAAAATCTTTCTGCAGGTTGGACTCAACATATTGAACAATTACTGAACTTACTCAAGAAAGGCGATGATATTTTTCAAATGATTCAAGTGACAGGGGAAGAGGGTGTTTCCATTGAAGATTTTGTGACTTATCAGCAATCGTTATTTTTGGATATGGTGTACTTACAACAAGATGCCTTTGATGCGGTTGATGTTTCTGTACCGCTGGAACGGCAAGAAGAGAGCTTGAATTTGATTATTAACTTAGTCAATGCAGACTATGTTTTTAACAATAAGGATGATGTAAGAGATTATTTTACTAAACTGACAGGGTTATTTAAAAATCTGAATTACTCGCCGAGTCATTCAAATGAGTACCAGTCGTATCAAGAAAAGATTGAAGCTTTAAAACAGGCGGCTTTGTAGGTTTTTGGGTTTTAGTACCCTCTCCAGCAAGGAGAGAGGGTTGAGGGGGAGGAGAACAAAATCAGTGTTTTTAATTCCCCTCATCCCAACCTTCTCCCTTTGGAGAGGGCTTTTAGACGCGTTACATAATAGCTTTTTTGATACGTTGTAAGGCTGTTTGTAAATGTTCCATACTGGTTGCAATGGAAATACGAATATGACCTTCACAACCAAAAGCAGAGCCAGGGACTACAGCCACTTCAGCTTTCTCAATCAGATATTCAGCTAAATCTAAATCATTATTGACACCCTCTAACTGAGTAATTAGTTTAGATACTTCAGGGAAAACATAAAAAGTACCATCGGTTTTTATGCAATCCACTCCTGAAAAGGTGTTAAGTTCAGCCACTACATAATCATGGCGTTTTTCAAATTCGACCATCATGGTATCAATACACTCATGACTGCCTTTTAAGGCGGCTTCTGCAGCGGCTTGAGAAATCGAACAAGGGTTCGAAGTGCTTTGTGATTGAACCTTACGCATCCCTGAAATAAGTTTCTCAGGCCCTGCGGCATAGCCAATACGCCAGCCTGTCATAGAATAGGCTTTTGAAACCCCGTTTAAGACCATGGTGCGGTCATACAATTTAGGACAGGCATTCAGAATATTAATGAAACTGTCTTTTTCCCAAAGAATATGCTCATACATGTCGTCACTGGCAATAATAATCTCTGGGAAATCTAATAGAACCTCGGCTAAGGCTTTTAATTCTTCTAGGCTATAAGAAGAGCCTGTGGGATTAGAGGGGCTATTGATTACAAATAAACGCGTTTTATCGGTAATGGCTGCGCGTAATTGTTCTGCAGAAATTTTAAAATTTTGGGCTTGAGTGGTTTCAATAATAACGGGCGTGGCATCCGCTAATAACACCATATCGGGATAAGAAACCCAATAAGGAGCTGGAATAATAACTTCATCACCGCGATTAAGGAAAGCTTGAGCTAAGTTATAAAAACTTTGCTTGCCCCCAGAAGACACTAAAATCTGCTTGGCATGATAGTCAAACTGATTGTCATTTTTGAACTTATCAATAATGGCTTGTTTTAAACTGGCTGTTCCATCCACAGGCGTATATTTAGTCAATCCTTGATTAATCGCTTCAATGGCTGCTTTTTTTATATGTTCAGGGGTATCAAAATCTGGTTCGCCTGCACCTAAGCCAATAATATCTTTACCTGCTGCTCGTAATTCAGCTGCGCGTGCGGTAATGGCTAAAGTAGGGGAAGGTTTAACGGCACTAAGTCGGTTAGATAGTGTAATACTCATTAGGCTCTCTCAAATCAATAATACTAGGATTTTAAGATTATACCTGAATGAAGGATATTTTCTTAAAATGATATAGCCGTTAGGCTGAGAGTGTGAGTAAAATAGCCTTTTACCGAGGAAATGATGCAGGTTTTCTCGTTATTATTGTATGCAAGGTTTTTGTGAAAAAATTATTTAACATTCATAGTCGGTTTAAACCAGCAGGCGACCAACCAGAGGCGATTAAATCCTTATTAGAAGGGCTTAATAATGGCGAAGTGCATCAAACCTTATTGGGGGTCACAGGTTCGGGCAAAACATTTACCATTGCCAATGTGATTAATGAATCTCAGCGCCCTGCCATGATTTTAGCGCCCAATAAGACCTTAGCTGCTCAGCTTTATGGTGAAATGAAAGAATTCTTTCCCGAAAACAGCGTGGAATATTTCGTCTCCTATTATGACTATTATCAACCCGAAGCGTATGTGCCTGCCTCGGATACCTTTATTGATAAAGATGCCTCCCGTAATGAACATATTGAGCAGATGCGTTTATCCGCGACTAAAGCCTTATTGGAACGTAAAGATACTATTGTGGTGGCAACTGTTTCAGCGATTTATGGATTAGGAGAGCCGGAATCGTATTTCAAAATGGTATTACATGTTGTTCGCGGTGATAGGGTTGAGCAACGTGAACTACTGCGTCGACTCGCGAGTATGCAATATACTCGTAATGATATGGAATTACGTCGAGCCACGTACCGAGTAAGAGGCGATGTGATTGATGTTTTTCCTGCGGAGTCGGATGAAGCGGCGTTACGCATTGAATTATTTGATGACGAAATTGAAAGACTCTCTTTATTTGATCCGTTAACAGGAGAAATACTCCATCGTATTGCTCGTTATACAGTCTATCCTAAAAGCCATTATGTTGCCCCCCGCGCTCAGTTGTTAGAAGCGGTTGATAAGATTAAATCGGAATTAAAACAGCGTTTAGAGCAGCTGCGCTCGTTAAATAAATTAGTGGAAGCGCAACGATTAGAACAACGTACTTTATTTGATATAGAAATGATTTATGAGGTGGGCTATTGTTCGGGGATTGAAAATTATTCGCGTTACCTTTCAGGGCGTGAAAATGGTGAATCGCCTCCCACTATGTTTGATTATTTACCGCCTGAAGCTCTGGTTATTATTGATGAAAGCCATGTCACCATTCCCCAAATGGGTGCTATGTATAAAGGAGATAGGTCACGTAAAGAAACATTAGTTGAATACGGTTTTAGACTGCCATCCGCATTGGATAATCGACCTTTAAAATTTGAAGAATTTGAACGGCGCGCAGGGCAAAAAATCTATGTTTCTGCTACACCGAGTCGTTATGAAGCAGAACATTCAGGGCAGGTGGTGGAGCAAGTTGTTAGGCCAACAGGTTTGTTAGATCCTGTTATAGAAGTACGTCCTGCGACCACTCAAGTGGATGATTTATTATCTGAGATTTTTTTACACGTTGAGAGGAAAGAGCGGGTATTAGTCACGACGTTAACTAAGCGGATGTCAGAGGATTTATCCGAGTATTTAATGGAACATGGCGTTAAAGTGCGTTATTTACATTCAGATGTGGATACAGTGGAGCGAGTTGAAATCATTCGAGATCTGCGCTTGGGGGTATTTGATGTCCTTGTGGGAATTAATCTATTAAGAGAGGGCTTGGATATTCCAGAAGTCTCATTAGTCGCGATATTGGACGCGGATAAAGAAGGCTTTTTACGCTCCGTGGTTTCTTTAGTACAAACTATAGGTCGAGCCGCTAGAAATTCGAATGGGAAAGCGATTTTATATGGGGATAAAATCACTAAATCAATGGAAAAAGCCATAGATGAAACTCAGAGACGACGTGATAAACAGCAGGAATTTAATCAAGCACAAGGCATCACCCCAACCACCATATTTAAGTCAGTCACTGATATCTTAGAGGCGAGTATTCCAGGTTCAGGATTGGATAGCCAAAGAAAAAAGAATCTAGTCTCCGAACAACAAGCCAGCTATAAGGCTTTGTCAGAAAAAGAAAAACAGAAAAAATTAACCGAGCTGGAAGATGTGATGTACGCCCATGCAAAAAATCTAGAATTTGAAGCCGCTGCCAAGGTAAGAGATGATATAAAGCAATTACAAGAAGAAATGCTTGCTTAAGGCTTGCAAATTAAATTTATAACGCTATACTATGCGTTCTTAATTCTTCTTATTAAGAATCTTTAGGCGCGTAGCTCAGTTGGTTAGAGCACCACCTTGACATGGTGGGGGTCGGTGATTCGAATTCACTCGTGCCTACCATCTAAACTTCTGTTTTAGATGGTAAAATTTCAGTATATTAAATTAGCCTTTGCTAATTCCGCAAGCTTTCTCAAAACGGTTTGTTTATCAAAAAATACCTCACGTTAAATAATTAGCATAAGGGGTTTTTATGCCTAATTATCTACCTAAACGATTTCAGGATGCAGAATTGAGCATCTGAAAATTATCGTTAATTCTTCAGTTTAAAGACTCCGCTATTTCCGGCAAAATATCATCAAAAAAATGATTTATTTGATGTCGAAATTCCTTGGCGGGCGCAAAATATTGATTATTTCAATCTGATGGAGCTACACTATTTTCTGTCCATAAAAGTGTGGATACATCATCCACGAATGCTTGCAAAACCTATGGCTATGATTGGGGTCTGGAACAGACACTATTGAATTATTAGCCGCTTATTTTTAAAAAAGGGAACCATTAATGTCTTTATTAAGAGTTCGTTATCAAACAATTGAATTTGATAATGTTGATATTCATCTGCGTACTTTACGAGATAAGCAACAATTCCTTGATGTCGATGACGTTGCAGCGAAACTCGGTATATCGTCAGCGATATGGTCATTATTTGGTGTGGTATGGGAGTCCAGTGAAGTGCTTGCTCACCTGTTATTTGATTATGAAATTGCAGGAAAACGAATTTTGGAAGTAGGTTGCGGCATTGGTTTAACCAGTTTAGTGCTGAACTCCCGTGATGCAAATATTACAGCCACCGACTATCACCCAGAAGTTGAATCTTTTTTACAAGAAAATACTTTACTGAACAAAGGTAAAACCATCCCTTTTATACGCACAGGGTGGGAAGATGAAGAGAGTGGTTTGGGCGAGTTTGATCTTATTATTGGCAGTGATTTACTTTATGAAGGGGATCACGTTGATCTTTTATCTGGCTTTATTAATCGGCACGCCAAAGCGCATTGTGAGGTGATAATTGTTGACCCTGGCCGCAGCTATCATGCAAGGTTTAGTAAAAAAATGATGACCTTAGGCTATTCACATAGTCAGAGTAAGCCTGAAAACACAGACTATTTAGAAAAACCTTTTCGGGGTCAAATCATACGCTATCAGCGTTAAACGAAGCGAAGAATAATCTATATTGGTTGTAAAAACCAGAAACCTCACATTTTGTGCTTTTATTTTTAAGTTTTATTCTTTTGTATAATTAATTCGGAGGCAATACTGATGGCTATTTCTTGGGGAGTTTGGCTGCCTATATGTAATCCTATGGGGGCGTGTAGGTGTTTTAATTGCTCTGGTTTAACGCCTTGTTGATATAAATGAGAGAATAAAATATCAATTTTCCGTTGGCTTCCCATTAATCCCAAATAGGCTAATTTTTTATTATATAACTGTGCTAAAGCAATCTCATCGGTGCGATGTGAATGCGTCATGATAATAGCGTAATTTTGTGGGCTATCTGTAATATGTGTTTTAAGTTCTTGATAATGTTTTAGTGTTATTTTTACATTGGCATAGGGATTATTATCTAAAAGTGTCAAGTGGGGGCGGGTGTCAAAGATGGTAATGTGGAATTCCAAAAATTTTAAAACCTGACTTAAGGCAAGGCTGACATGCCCACCTCCAATAATAAAAATACGTGGTTCTGTGCCTAATATTTTCTGAAACAGCCACTGCTCATTATTTTGAAAGTTATAAGGAAATTCATAGGGATAATCAATGGCTAATCCTTTAGGGCTGAGGCTCAAGGTGATGCTTCTATTTTGTCTTAGCTGGCTGATAATTTGTTCTATAAAGGGCAAATCTACAGTTGTTAATAGACAAGTAGCAATATCTTGTTGCCCCCCACATAGCATGCCTATTTCATGGCTAATAATACGTGTGTGTTGTACTTTTGGGCTTGAATTATTTAAAGTACGACGGACTTCTTTTGTTAACTTGTATTCAATAGTGCCGCCTCCAATGGTTCCATAGCATTCATTGTCAGCACTGATAATCATGCTTGAACCTGTTTTCGCGGGTGTGCTACCTTGGCAGTCCAGTACAGTTAATAGGGCGCAAGGGATGTGCTGTTGTAATTTAGAGTGTAAAAATTGCCATAAGGTTAATGTCACCGAATAGAACCTCACTTAATGCGTAATAAATGGCTAAAACAGCCGAAAATAAACTGCTGGCGATATACCGCCATTGCAGTTTAAGGCGATTTTGTATTAGGTAATTGCATAATAAACTTAAAGGAATATTCACGCAGAAAGAAATACTACTGACTTCTAATATCCCCCAATCAATGGCTGTCCAATGGCCTGAGAAAAGATAAATAAAGGCTAGGTGGCGAGAAATCCATAGGGGATTAAAAAAAGCCATAGCCAAGAGGGCGCGTTTAAAGGTATCTGTGAACGTTTTTGGGTTAGGGATGGTTTTGTCGATCCATAGAAAATAACGAGGAATTTCTAGGGTGTACAAAGTGCCAGAGAGCAGCATCATACCTAAGACGCGATACCATGAAAAATCATCCGCAATCAAGGCCGCAATGCTATCCCCTGAAGTATAAATTAACATACCACTTAAACTATCTTTTAAAAATGACATAGATTATGTAGGGGTTCCATATAATGCCATTAGCACTTTTTCAGGGGTTAATGGCGCGTTAAAAGGTAAGTTGATATGAGGCTTAAAGGCACGCATAGCATTGAGTAAGGCAAAGTAGGCTCCTATACCATACATAAAAGGAGGTTCGCCTACGGCTTTGGAACCAAATAATCCAGCTGCATTATCTGTGTGTTCTAAAAAATGCACTTTAATCTCTGGGCTAAAGTAAATATCAGGAATTTTATAATTAGCTAAACTGTTGCTGAGCAGTTTCCCTTGCTCAGAATATTTAATTTCTTCTAAAGTCATCCAGCCTATGCCTTGCACAAGACCGCCTTCAATCTGCCCTCTGTCTATTAGAGTATTTAGGCTTTTTCCTGCATCATGCACAATATCCACGGTATCAATCTGATAGGTTCCGAGTAAGCAATCTAGACTCACTTCTGTGATGGCTATGCCAAATACATGGTAAGCAAAGGGTTTTTGTGGGCGTTTAATAACCCAATCCCAGCTAATATCAGGCGTTGTATAATGTGCTTGTTCTGATAAATTAATGCGCGCAAAATAGGCTTGAATAATCAGCTCTGACCAGCTGAGTGCGCTAAGAACATTACCGGTATAAATATGACCATTTTCTATGGTTAGAGGAGAGTTACTGTCTAGCAAGGTGCTGGCAAAGTTTTTAAGGCGGTGTAACAGAGCTTCGCAGGCTAAACGCGTGGCATGACCATTTAAGTCAGCACCAACACTGGCTGCGGTGGGTGACATATTGCTGATACGTGTTGTATTGGTACTTTCTAATTTTATGTGAGTGAGTTCAATGCCTAAAACTTGCGCTGCAATCTGGCGTATTTTTGTTTTAACGCCTTGCCCCATTTCTACAGCGCCTGTGCTAAGCCCTACGCTACCATCATTATAAATATGCACTAAGGCACTGGCTTGATTTAAAAATGTGGTGTTAAAGGAAATAGCAAAACAAACAGGAATAAAAGATAAGGCTTTTTTATGCAGTGCATGGTCTTGATTAAAGCTATCAATCTTAGCTTGACGTTGTTTAATATGATAGCGTTGTTGAGCTTCATCCCAACAGTTGCGTGCTTGGCATTGTTTAATGGCCATGCCATAAGGAAATACATCCTGTTCTTGTAAAAGGTTTTTTGCTTGAATGGTTTCTGGTTTTAAATTCAGTGCGTGAGCCGCTTGGTAAATAGCACTTTCGATAACAAATAGAGCTTGGGGTGCTCCAAATCCTCGGAAAGCGGTATTCGGCAGTAAATTTGTTTTACAGCTCACTGCGGTTGCTTGTACGTTGGGAATAAAATAACTGTTGGTACTATGGAATAAGCTTCGCTCTAAAATAGCGGGTGATAAATCATTGGTGGCTCCCGCATTCTGGAAGTAGAACACCTGATAGGCGAGAATTTTTCCATCGTTTGTTAAGCCAATTTTAAAATCGGCCGAATAGGGGTGACGTTTACCTGTTAAACACATATCTTCATCGCGGTTTAAAATTAGTTTAACAGGTTGTTTAAGTTTTGCAGCCGCTAATGCAGCACAAGCGGCCCAGCGTGTTGCTTGTTCTTCTTTGCCACCAAATCCTCCACCTAAACGTAATACATCCACTTCAATTTTGTGCATGGAACAGCCGATAATTTGTGCCACTATTTTTTGTGTGGCACTGGGAGATTGAGTGGAACTATAGAGTTTAATATCGCCATGTTCCAAAGGAATGGCCAATGCGCTTTGTGTTTCTAAATACAGATGTTCTTGTGCGCCACTGTCGGTTTGTCCTGATAAAACAAGGTCGCAGCGTTTAAAGGCCTCCTCGGTATTACCTAGTATAAGTTCACGTTCTGGTGGGTGAGTCAGTCCTTTAGCATAGGCTTCTCTAGCCTCAAATACAGCTGGTTTTTCTTTGTATTTGCAAATAATAGCAGTGCGAGCGGCTCTTGCTATCTCGATACTATTGGCAATAATCAGGGCAATGGATTCCCCAATATAAAATACTTCTTTTTCTGCTAGTAAAAGTTCATCCTCAACTAAGCCTCCAATTTGATTGGTTCCTTGAATATCCTCGGCGGTAAAAATGGCTTTTACGCCTGATAAGGCGCGTGCTTTTGACAGGTCAAGTTGAATGATTTCTCCTCGTGCTACTGTAGAGGTAAAAACAGTGGCATGTAATAAATCTTCAGGATGAGGTGCATCATCCACAAAAAGTGCCTCGCCTCGGCTATGCAAAACGGCATCATTAATCATGTTAAAACTCCTTGGAACTGTAAATCCTGCCAAGCTAAGTGCTCAGGAAATAAGCTTAAAAAATGTTTAATCATAAGTTGCTGTAGCAAGAGCCTTTTGTAATCGCTACTGCCGCGTATATCACTGATAGGCGATATTTCTGTTTGGACAATTTTTAACAACTGCATAACGGTGTCTTTGCTAATGGGTTGATTGCCTAGAAATGTACTGGATGCCTGTAAATACAAAGGAATTTCTGCCACACCCCCAACCGCAATATAAGCCTGTTGAATAATAGTGTTAGTTAAGTGGATTTGTATTGCAGAATTAACACTGGCTATGTCTAAATGTTGACGTTTCGCCACTTTTTGATACTGAAATAAACCCAGTGGCAAGGGGATTTTTATGGTTTTTACTAAGTCATCTGGTTGTTTAGCGGTGTGTTTATAATGAATAAAGAAATCTTTTAAAGCGATAGGGTGCGTTTGTTGCTGATTGAATAAAGTAAGCTCTGCATTTAAGGCTAATAGAATAACGGATAAATCCGCAATCGGTGATGCATTCACTAAGTTACCTGCAACTGTGGCGCGATGACGTAGCGGTTGAGCTGCGAATAGCAAGAGGTCTTGCTCTAAAGAAGGCAGAATACTTTTAATAACAGGTGAACAGCGTAAGGCTTCAATACTGGTTTCTGCGCCAATATAGCAAGCATTATCCTTAATATAAATACCTTGTAATTCTTGATGAGAGCTTAAGAATTCTAAGGGCTTATTAATGGTTTTTTGTTGTACAAAAACATCCGTTCCTCCTCCGATTGCAATTCGATGATTTATCGCATGAGGAGTGATTTTTTCTAAGCTTTTTAAGCGTGCAGGAATCTCTAGGAAGTAAGAGGGGATAATTCCTTGCGTTATTAAATAATTAACATTATTATTTTGAATGCTATTGAGAATATCAGTAATGGCTCGTTTAATGGATTGATAGCCAGTACAGCGACAAATATTATTACTAACGGCAGCGACTGCTGCATTATGTGTATAGTTTTTAGTGTTGAGTAAAAAGGCGGTGAGGGCAATGATAAAACCGGATGTGCAATAGCCACATTGTGCAGCTCCTTGATTGACAAAGGCTTGTTGCAAGGGGCTTAACTCGGTTTGATTAAGTCCTTCTAGGGTGACAATATGTTTGCCTTGTAATTCCCCTAAAGGTAAAAGGCACGCCGTTACTGGTTGATAATGAATACGATCATCAATTAAAGTGCCTAATAGTATAAGGCAGGCACCACATTCACCTTGATGACAGCTTTCCTTGCTTGCGTGTAAATGCGCATGTTTACGTAAATAATCTAGGACTGACAGACTGCTTGTTAAGTGTGTTTCGATAAGCGTCTGATTTAAAATAAAGGTCACCACAGAAAGTCTCCTTTTTTATGTTTTATAAACTTGAGTTTAGGATTAATAAATTAGGTGATATACGATATAACTTATTAGGGAATCTCTGATTCAGTCCTACATAAATGAGATAATAAACCGATCATAACACCCGAACCTAGAATCACGAAAATGAAACAACTCAGCATGAAATCGATCAAGGTGTTCCTTGGGAGCGGTTGTTAAATTTAATTAAGCCTCATTAACCCTAAAGCAGGCAAAGGTCGAAGACCTATGCCTCCAGAAGTGATGCTACGCATTTATTTTTTACAGCAATGGTATGGGTTATTAGAACCTACGGCTGAAGAGTCACTTTATGATATTGACTTCATACGCAGGTTTGCAGTGCGTGAAGAGCTATAGTCAAATCTGGTGTATGGCTTAATTAAGCGGCAGCCTGTTTTTGATCATCCGTTTGTTTAATGCCATCCTTAAATTTAACGCCTGTGATGACATCCGCTAAGTGTTTATTATGTCCCCTTAAGCGATGCCATGTTTTTTGGGCGGTTTCCATCAGTTTAAAAGCCATCATTAAGGTGGTTATGCGACTCCCGCAGTTTTTCATTTTATGCGTGCGTAAACTAACCGTCGCAAAGACAGATTCTATTGGATTGGTCGTTCTTATGTGCGTCCAATTTTCAGCTGGATAGTCATAAAAAACCAGCATTTCTATTTTATCTTTTGCTAAGCACTCCATAGCTTTAGGGTATTTAGCACTAAAGCGTTCAACGCAGTGATCAAAGGCTTTATATGCGCCTCATCACGCGTTTACGCTTGCCAGATATTATGCAGCGCCTCTTTGACTTTAGGTTGCATGGCTTTTGGCAACTTTTCCATCACGTTGGCGGTTTTATGCACTCAATACCGTTGTTGATCGGTATTACATATCCCATTTAAATAGCGAACTTCATTGAGTGATTAACAAAGCTCTTGGCATTACCTTTACTGATGTATTTTAACCCTTCAGCATAAGCTTGATATAACGTGTCAACGGTTCGAGGTCTTTTTTTACGCAAGTATTGTTTAATTTTATTCCATGCTAATTCAATTGGATTAAGGTCGGGGGAATAAGGCG
>Ga0209396_1000077_pt1 | contig 143315 bp, 148 predicted proteins | sample GOMGulsemesocosm_6_FD_184638 | JGI IMG/M metagenome (GOLD analysis project Ga0209396, IMG submission 184638) | Methane-oxidizing microbial communities from mesocosms in the Gulf of Mexico - GOM8C Gulf of Mexico (SPAdes) (version 2) | ecosystem: Environmental > Aquatic > Marine > Cold seeps...
AATTTTTCTACTATTTAACTATAAACATATTGTTATTAAATTGTGCAGTGAAGGTATGCTTTATTCGATATTTTGCCTTTTATTAATTAGCTCAATTTTTAACTCAATTATTAACTTAAAAAGATTTCTAGCATTACGTGTAGATCTGAGTAAATATATTATACAACGAGGCAATTACTTAACATAAAGTACAATAGATTTTTTCTTTTACTGGTTAATGCAAGTTAACCGAATTTAGTATGTCAGCAGCAGTTATGACATCTAAGGAGTATTATGAGCTCAAATCATGGTAAGAGTTTCCTTTCAGTTGATGGGGATATAATCACTGTTAAAGTAGCAGGCGCATTTAATAGCGGGGGCATTAGTAAATCAATTGACGAGTTAAAGGTAGCAATTGACAGTTTTTGCCAAGGTGGATTTAAATTATTGTTCGATTATAGAGAAGCAGAAGGTGGGACCCCAGAAGTATTTGAAAAAATAAATGAATGTAATATTTGGTTAAACAGTCAAAATATGATTGCAAAAGCGTTAGTCATAAATTCAAATGTACTTTTAACAATATTGGAAAGTCGGACTCCTGCAAGAAGTTCGCAAAACTCAAAAAATTTTGATAATAAAACTGATGCTATTAAGTGGCTTAAATTGCAGAGCTAACTAACAAAACCAAATACAGTTAACTTTCGCTAGTTTCCCTAATACTAGTTAGCAATTATTTGTCACCTATTGTAGCGTCTTCTAAAGAGGAAAGTTTAATGTTCGGAGAAACAAATCTGAATAAGTTACTCGCATCGATGTCACCGGAATTAATGCCAGATGAATATGTATTTTGTTCAGTACAAGGTGAATATAATGATTTTAATAAATTATGTCCGTTAGCTTCTTATCGCGAAGCCGAAGGATTAACGTTAGTAATATCTAAAGAAGCGGCGATTACTAATAAACTACCATTTGAGTCGGTATTTAGAGGTATCACGTTAACTATACATTCGAGTCTTGATGCTGTTGGTTTAACTGCTGCTGTTTCAACTAAGTTAGCCGAAAAAGGCATCAGTGCTAATGTAATCGCTGCGTATTATCATGATCATATCTTTGTTCAAGCGCATAAAGCTGAATTGGCTATCGAGGCGTTAGCTGAGTTTAGCTGCTAAATTAGCTTTAAAGTAAAAATACATAGTAGGTTATTCTTGTTCTCTTTAATTTTTTGAGCAAACTGTATCCGTTCTATCTAGAAGCGTTGTACCCAAAGGAAAGCTATGAATGTTTGTACAGAATTTGCCGTCTTTAAGGTAGCTCAGGAAAATATTCAAAGGGCGCTTGAGTTGAGTTATTTAATTTTTGAAGAGATGAATTCCTCGAAAACAGTAATCACATCATATGAAGTACTCAAAAAAATAGATAATGATGAAGAGCTTTGCTGGCATTTAACTTGGGTTAATACCGAAACAGCTAAAGAAACAACGTCAATGTGGCCAACATTTCCAAGTACAAGTGAATTTCAATCATTAGTTGGTAAAAATGTTTATTACGGACATTTTGTTAGTGCTATTGAAGTCTCATAAGTTGTTAAAAGCTGAAAGCCTAAGAAAAACCTCATAATGAATATATTAAAAGAATAAACCGAATAAAAAATTACTTGGGAAATAATTGCGATTACCTACTTAGTACTAGAAAATCGCTATTATTAGCTGTGATTTTTTAATGGGTAAAGCCTTATAAACCTTTGACGTAGTAATGCTGTTAAATTTTGATGAATGTCACATAGATGTCGTATCAGTTTGGCGATTTTATGGGGATAATAATGAAAATTTTATCTTTGGATAAGTATTATGGAAATGCAGTTAAATTTACAAAAGCTAAAGCAATTAAGGAAGTCTAAAGCATGGAGTCAGTCTCATCTTGCTGATATTGCTGGTGTCAGTCTGAGAACAATTCAACGTATTGAAAAATCAGGCGTTGCATCTCCAGAGTCCGTTATGTCTATTTGTGCCGCTTATGATCTTCAAACCAGCGATATTATTGAAGACGACGATTTAATGAATGATAAAACAACGCCTTTTATGCAGATGGTTAATTACAAAATTGATCATGTGATTATAAAAGCAACATGTATTGCATTTGTTTTGGCATTTATAATGGCTTATTTTTAACTGAATAACATATATAACAATCTTAAAAAAACGTGATATGAATATATTGAAAAAGTTTGTTAGCGCCCTCTAAGGTATATTAATTAGACTTATTATCTAAAAGACTGCCTGTTACTTAGGAAGAAAGACAAATAACTCTTTGAGTTCAATCTTTATGTTTTTATGGGATTACTTCACCTGCTTTAAGCTTGTTTTGCTGGTCAATACAGTGAATACTAATACCGGTCCAAAAACTCATTATTAATAACATAATTGGCATAAAATACCGAATACGGCGACAGCACCTTTTTATAAGCCTTATAAGACAAAGATAGGAACAAAGGAACCTTATGCAATTCATAGTTACAGCGTACGATTTTGTTGATGAAGACGCTATTAATCGAAGACTAGAAAATCGCAAAGCCCATTTAGCTGGTATCGAGGAAATGCTGAAGCAGGGGACTTTTTTAAGTGGTGGTGCAATATTAAACAAAGAGGGGAAAATGATAGGCTCTTCTGCGCATGTGGAGTTTTCTGAACGCTCTAAAGTTGATGAGTGGATAAAGTCAGATCCTTACACTACAGGTAAGGTTTGGGAAAATGTTGATGTTAGTGAAGGACTTTTATTCCCCGTAAGTAAATTCTTAAAATAGCTCGTGAACGGAAAAATTAACAGAGAGCAAAGTGTATGCTGTTTGGTTAGTTTTTAGCGGTATCATGTATAGCAAGAGGTTTATAAATGAATGTCAATGCAACTTTTTTAGGCGAGCTAGTTTTATATTCTATGTTTATCGTCGGTGGCTTAAGTTATTACTTAGGCAAACGTAAAACAAGTAACCCTAAAGTCGCTACCATAATAGGTATCTTATTATGTATCACACCGCCCTTAAATTTAGTTTATTTAGTTGTTTTATTACTAAAAAATGACGAAGTGTCGAATGATATAACGAATTAATAAATAAAGATAAAAAACAGATACCATAGCAATTAAATTTTTATTAACACTCAATTTTTTGCCCTTTATTTGGGTATTATAATTTCCGGAGGTATTGTGCAGATTAGTGAAACTACAAAAAATGATTTTGAATTATTCTGGCCCGTATTTAAAAATGTTGTCATTGCGCAAGAAACCTATGCCTTTGATCCAGACATTGATTTTGAAACCGCGTATGATTTATGGTGTTTATCCGCCCAGAAATCTTATGTGATAAAGGAAAGTGATGTAGTACTAGGTTCTTACTATATTAGACCAAATGCTTCAGGACCTAGTTCTCATATAGCTAATTGTGGTTATATGGTTAGTCCTATGAGTCGCGGTAAAGGAATTGCCCGAAAGTTATGTTTACACTCACAAGAGATTGCCATTGAACTTGGCTATACGGCAATGCAATTTAACTCCGTGGTTTCTACAAATGAAATTGCAATCAATTTATGGAAAAAGCTTGGATATAATATCATTGGTATTATACCTAACGCTTATAATCATAAAAAACTTGGCCTTGTCGATTCTTTTATAATGCACAAGCAGTTAGAAATATAATTTCGACTTCAAGTGGATACAATATTGAGTGTAACATGGGGATTTATGTTTTCAGATAACGGATAAAATTGATGAACTTAGCTGTAGAACAAAAATTTAAAAGTTACCCAAATGATATTTATATCCAACTTATCCGTATACGGGAGCTTATTTTTAGTATTGCCCAACAAGATGGCATTAATGATTTAACAGAGACATTGAAATGGGGTGAGCCAAGTTATGTTTCTAAAATCGGTAGCACCGTAAGGTTTGATTGGAAAGCTAAATACCCAGAACAATATTGTATTTTTTTTAATTGCAAAACACTCTTAGTGGAAACATTTAAAGAAGTCTATGGAGATACATTTAGCTACGGTGGCAATAGAGCTATCATTTTTAAATCAGGCAGCATTGTTCCAATTAAAGAGCTAGGGCATTGTATTTCTATGTCGTTGCGTTATAAAAAAATCAAACATCTTCAACTGCTTGGCGCTTAAATGATGGTTAATACAGGTGCACTTATAAAAATTATCCGTTTTCTAATAGACAATTTAGTAAGTAAAAATAGCTAAACCGACTTAATGTTTTGTCCTTACTCATTAATAAATTATTTTTAGCTCATAGCTTGAGCTTTAACCTAAAAAGAAATACTTATGCCAAATATTAGTCAAGAAGAACGTGAGCTAAAAGCCCCTGTTTGGGACATAAGTCAAGAACGAGTATTTGTCTTTACATTGGTCAATCAACGGCTTCAATTTCTTATTCTATTTTTCTCAATTGTTGTTGCAGGAGCTATTAACGCTCAGTCACAGCAGTATATGCAGTTTGTCCTAATCTTAGGAGCAATTATTTCTTGGTTATTTAGTGCTGTTATCGTACAGACTCAAACTCGATTAACATCGATACTCAACATCATAGAAGAAGACCCTACGCATCCATATACCATAGTCACGAGACGAACAGAACAAAAACACCGCATTCAACCGTTAGTGAGTTATATCATTCCAGTAATTTGTTCTCTGACACTGACCATTGGAAGTATTTTGTCTATTTTTGGTATGTTATTGGTTTAAGTCTTATTACGCTGAGCATACTAAAAATATAGTAATTCAAAAAACATTTCGTTTACCTTGTAGTTTATAGCACGATACTTTGTCAGCGACATTTTCCCTTAGCCAAGATATAAAAGGAATGAATAGCATATGAGCGCATATATATTAATTTGAGTTAAAGTTTCAGACCCTTCAAAATTGAAAAACTACCAAGATGTAGCACCTGCAATTATCAAAAAATATAATGGGAAACTTATAGTAAGAGGTGGAAATGTTATTTCTTTAGAAGGACCAGATGAAAAAAGAAGAATTGTAGTTATAGAGTTTCCTTCATTAGATGAAGCTGAAACCTTTTACTATTCCAACGAGTATGAAAAAGCAATTAAATTACGAAGTGGTGTTGCTGAATTTGAAATGGTTGCGGTGGATGGAATTGGCTAAGTAAATCAGATCAAAAATTCCATAGTTGAAAATTATTGTTATCTACAATAGCTTTAATTAGCTAATCTACATTTAAAAACATATATGTATTTCAGTTGTTTACGTTACTAATTTATACAAGAGGTATTAATGAATCGCGTCGTAGTTATAGGCTCCAGTTGTAGTGGAAAATCTACATTTTCTAAACGCTTGTCTTCAATAATTAATGTTGAGCATATTGAATTAGATCAATTACATTGGCTTCCTGATTGGCAAGAACGCTCTGATGAACAGTTTCGAGAATTAGTAAATAAAGCGACGCTAGCTAACGCTTGGATAGTTGATGGCAATTACTCCGTTACTCGTGATATTGTGTGGCCGCAAGCGACTACCATTGTCTGGTTGAACCATTCTTTTAGTTTGGTACTCTTTCGCTGTATCACTCGATCAATTCTCAGAGTTGTGACTAGAAAGAAACTTTTTTCAGGAAATATCGAATCGCTCAAACAAACATTTTTAAGCCGCAACTCGATTATTTTATGGGTATTAAAAACATACCACCAAAAACAAAAAAACTATGCCTTGCTGCTAAAGAATTTAGAAAATAAAGGTGTAAATGTCATTGAATTCAAAAAGCAGTCACAGGTAAATGCTTTTCTAAGAACAGTGGATGTACCATAATAAGTTATTCTTAAGTTGCACACATAGTCATTAACTAATTTTTTTAGTTCGCTTATGTCCAACAATAATTAACCGTTTATTTAAGTCTTTATTTGGTAGTTTATTCGTAAATTTATTAAGAGAAGTAATATGAAAACAGTGGGTCTTTTAGGTGGTATGAGCTGGGAAAGTTCAGTTGGTTATTATCGAGCAATTAATGAGGGAATTAAAGGCACCTTAGGCGGTCTTCATTCTGCAAAGATAGCAATGTTTAGTGTTGATTTTGCACCAATTGAAAGGCTTCAACATAATGGAGACTGGCAAGGTACTGCAAAAATTCTTTGTGAAGCCGCAATAAAAATCGAACGTGCGGGGGCTGATTTTTTACTAATTTGTACAAATACCATGCATAAAGTAGCGCCAGAAATCGAAAAAGCAATTAACATTCCTTTACTCCATATTGCCGATGCGACAGCAGAAGTTCTTAATAAAAAAGGGATCAAAACGGTAGGATTATTAGGTACTGCATTTACAATGGAACAAGAATTCTATAAAGGTAGGCTTAACAGCAAATTTGGTTTAACCGTGTTAACCCCCGATGAAGCTGATAGAAAAATTATTCATGATGTTATTTATCAAGAGCTTTGCTTAGGAGAAATAAAACCTGCCTCAAAAATTGAATATTTAAGGGTTATTGAATCTTTAGCTCAGCAAGGGGCTGAAGCCGTCATTTTGGGGTGTACAGAAATTGCCATGTTGGTTGAGCAATCAGATACCCAAATAACACTGTTAGACACGACAACGATACACGCACAAAAAGCTGTAGAATGGGCAATAAAATAAACGTTAAATAATGTAAAAGAGGATTTAGGTTGAAACAGTCAATAGTACACATAGCCATAGTTGTTAAAGATTATGATGAAGCAATTGATTTTTATGTGAATAAATTAAAATTTGAGCTAATTGAAGATACCTATCAACCCGAACAAGATAAACGTTGGGTAGTCGTTTCTCCACCTGGTTCTAATGGCGTGACCTTATTATTAGCTCGCGCATCTAAGCCTGAGCAAAACGAATTTGTAGGAAATCAAACAGGAGGCAGAGTTTTTCTTTTCTTAAATACAGATGATTTTTGGCGTGATTATCATCGTATGAAATCTGACGGAATAACGTTTATCAGACCACCAAAGGAACAAGATTATGGTACCGTTGCTGTATTTGAGGATCTTTATGGTAACTTATGGGACCTGTTGCAATTAAATCCCAGTCATCCAATGGCGTCCAGAGCGGTTTGATAAATAATTCAATAACATTAAATCAATAAGCCATTACTTTCTGTGCCACTTTAATCCATAATTTGGGCCATTAATGTGGCCATCATGCTATAGGTATAAGCTGTGATATTCGAAACACTATCAGAAAAACATCTAGATTTACTTTTTCAATTTGAATTAGCTAATCGAGAATGGTTTGAATCGATGATCTCCCCGAGGGAAGATGATTTTTATACAATGGCGGGTATTAAAATGCATATTTTTGATTCTGTTATAAATATGCAACTAGGTACACATTACTCCGGGGTACTTATGCAAAATGATCAAATAGTAGCTCGGGGAAACTTAAAAGACATATCGGTTAAAATGTATAAGGCCTCTGTTGGTTATCGAGTCGCGGAACACTATACCGGTAATGGTTGTGCAAGTTATTGTCTGACTGAATTACAGCGAATAGCGGGCGATGTTTATTTACTTAAAGAACTAGAAGCACTCGTTTTGGATAATAATCCGGCTTCAAAAGCGGTATTGCAAAAACGAGGGTTTAATGCCGAAAACCATAAGGCCAATTTTATGGAGTTAAACAACGTTAAATTAGGGTGTACAACGTTTAAGAAATTCATAGGGTAAAAACCTTTAAATAAAGACTATTACCGACTTCCTCTAATGAGGGATGTGATTTTTACTTAACATCGAACACACAATTATCAGCCCTTTAAAGGGATTATATAAATACCATTAAGCTTCAAGTAAACATAATGAGCTTGGTATTGGTTATATTGGAGTATTACTAATTGAATAGTATCGATTTATTTGTAAAAAATTGGAGTAATAAAAACGTTATGGTTCCAATAAGCAATGATGATATTACAGAGCTTGAATCAAAATTGCAGGTTTGTTTACCTGACTCCTACAGGTATTTAATCGCTACTTATGGATTGGTTCATACACCTAATGTATTAACTAAAATATGTGACTTAGGTGTTGATGTTTCTGAAGTTCAAGACTTCTTGAGCCTAGAGGATGTATTCTCACTATCAAAGCTTTATGAAATGGGCGGAATGCCAAAAGGGCATATTTTATTTGCATCAGATTGTAAGGGAAATATGTTTTGTTTCAAACATTCAGATTGTACCGAGCAGCAAGTAGATATACCTGTATGGTTCTTTGACTATGATCGCTGTATTGTTACAAAAGTTGCTAATTCGCTAGTTGCATGGTTGGAAGAGTTCAATGAGCTTTAAGGTGTTAACAAAACTTTTAAGATTAAAAATATTTAAATTGAAAAATACTTACGTTGAAAAAATTAGTATAGAAAAGAGCCACTGATTTAAAAATCAATCTTAATCTTATTGGATAATAATTTATGGTCCATATATCAGGACATAATATACAAGGAGTACACATTGAGCTTATCGAAAAATTTTAAAATGATGGCGCTTTATAATCAACGAATGAACGAGCAATTGATGGCAAGTTGCATTACATTGTCAAATGATATTCTTGAAAAAGAAACACATTCTTTTTTTCCTAATATTATTAGTTATTGGAATCATATTCTATTTGGTGATTTGATTTTATTAACTCGGCTAGCATCAAATGAAATCGCTCAACTTGGTATTAAAGACCTAGAAAATTTTCCAATACCTAATGATCCAAACGATATTTATCAAAAGAATTTACCCGATATTGCAGTCTTAAGACAACAAGTGGACAAAGTCATACTGCGATTCTGTGACAACCTAACAGATAACGATTGTGATGACGTTATCTCTTATGAGACAACTGAAGGTCTGGCGATAACCAAAGCTGTAGCGGATGTTACGCAACATATCTTTAACCATCAAGCTCATCATCGTGGACAATTAACGTGTGTATTAAGTCAATTTGACGTGGATTATGGTTGTATGGACTTACCTGTAATCGTATCAGAAGGCAGTCGATAACAGTTAACTGCTCTAAACAAATTAATCAGTATTTTGGACAGTTAGTTAATTTTTACAGTACGGGATATCCCTAAATTGGGTATTATTCACCATAAGTTAAAGAATCAAGGGTAAGTAGAATGAATGTCGAACGTGGTCGCTTCAAGTTAACGTTCGAGCGTGTTTTATTGGAGAATGTGAATGACCATTAAGTTTAAAAATGTATCAGAAACGGAAGTTTCCTGCTCAAATTGTCAAGCTTGTTGCTGTCGATTAGAAGTTATGATTATTACTGATACCGGTGTTCCTGAAGAACATATCGCTTTTGATGAATGGGGCGGCGAAACGATGTTACGTTTAGAAGACGGTTGGTGTTCAGCGTTAGATAGAGAAACTTACATGTGTTCCATTTATGAAAATCGCCCTTGGATTTGTAGAGAGTTCGAAATGGGATCATATGAGTGTCGTAATGAAAGGGCTGTAAAGGTTGTCGCATTATAAGATTATCAACGATGTCACCTAGTGATTAACGATAAGAGTGAATGTTAGTAATACAGTAGATTCAAATCTGCAATAGTTATAACCTCCAAAAACATAGCCGTTAAATACGATTTTACACAGTTAATAGTACAAAATTAACTAAATATTATATAACAATGGAAAACTCCATTTTTGTACCGTTGTAGTTGATGGAGTGGGCGAAGAAAACCTATTGTCATATTATTAAAGGAGGTAGTACTTTAATAGCTACAGCTGGAAGGTCGATATCATCAATTAACTTAATTAACTTAATTAACGATAAAAAGATAAGTTGTCTTAAAAGTTAAAGGTAATGCATTTTTTGCATCACCCTTAACTTTTTTGGCATTTGTATTTAGTGATGGGGCTGTTAATCTTATTTCGAACTGTTGACGTGGCTTAGCCGTATGGAAGTTTGCAGTACTGAAATGAAGAACTGGAACAGATCTTTTTGAAGTGTCTGTTCATTTTAATGTTGAAAGCCGACATGAAAATAATCCCAAGATCTATATCACACTTTGATGCGAGTGATGTTGTTGAAATTGATTGATAGGTTATCAACCTACACGACAATTTATCACTTTGTTTGCTCTGCAGCTTTAGTAATAGAAATTTGAAGGAATCATTATCTCTTATGAAAAAAGATCAACAAGTCGCTATTCCTGGAATATTAGGAGGAATGGGACCGGATGCAAGTATAGATTTTATGAGTAAAGTGGTTAAGGAAAGTCATGCTAGTAGTGATCAAGACCATTTACACCTGATGCTAGATCACAATCCAAAAGTTCCTAGTCGGCAAGCGGCTATTCTTGACGGGGGTGAAGATGTTGGTATTCATTTAGCTGAAATGGGTAAAAATCTTCAAAAATCTGGAGCAAACTTTCTTGTCATGGTCTGCAATACTGCTCATGCTTTTGAAAGTGATATAAAGGCAGCCGTTAATATACCTTTTATTAGTATTATTGATGAAGTTGTTGAGCACTTAAAAGAGCAGTGGTCTGACAGGATAAAAGTGGGAGTTATGGCTACTACTGGCTGTTTAGTGACTCAACTCTATCAGAAAAAACTAGCACTTGCGGGCTTTAATCCGGTGTTGTGGGATGAGTCTCATTTAGAAGAATTTATGGCTGTAATTTATCGTATCAAAGCGGGTGAACGAAATGATGACATTACTCAAAAGATGAATGATTTAGCGAGTAATTTAATTGAAAAGGGGGCGCAGATACTAATTTCAGGATGTACGGAAATCCCATTGGTTTTAACTAAAGGTAATTTAGATGTACCTTTATTGACATCTACAGACATTCTTGTCACCAGTGTTATTGATTATGCTTTGGGCGCTAAAAAATTACCGACGTTAAATACAAAATAATTAACAATGGAAAAGATAAAATAGAATGAATATTGTAAGAAAAGAAACCACGCAACGTATGAGCCGTATAGTTACACATAATAATACAATATACCTGTGTGGCTAGGTGGCCAAAGACTCAGAACAAGGTATTGAAGGGCAAACGCGTACGATGTTGGAAAAGGTTGAAAGTTTACTTAATGATGCCCAGAGTTCAAAGCAACATATATTGTCGGCAACGATATATATCAAAGATATGAAGGACTTTCTAGAAATGAATAGTGTCTGGGATTGTTGGATACCCGAAGGTCATGCACCGGCAAGGGCTTGTGTGCAAGCACAAATGGCTAGAGCTGAATTACTGGTCGAAATTTCGGTTATTGCCGCACGTAAACCCTAGTTTGATCTCTTTTTCAAGGTCAATGAACCTTAAAGGAAGATACTGCCGCTAGCTCATATCTCACCGTGAATTATCTATTTTTCTAGGTTAAATTTTTGTAAGTCGTTAACAAAAACGACTGAGCCCTGATATTTCTCGCGAATAAATCGCAAAGTTTCTTGTTCATTATCTTCAGTGCGTTTCATACGGTGAGAAATGAGTAACTTTTTAACATTAGCCTTTTTTGCTATGGCCCCAATTTGTGAAGGTCGCATATGAAGGTTAGCTGCTACTCCTAAAGCCGATTCTGGCACGGCGTTATGAGCAATTAAAATGTCACTGTTTTTGGCTAAAATAGCCAATGTTTGGTAATCATTATTCATATCACCTGAATAGGTGATAGAACACTTCCCAATATCAACTCGCCATGCTAAAGCCGTAATAGGGCCATGGTGCACAGGCAAAGCGCTAATAGTGGCATTATCATTAAGCTTAAAGGTTTGTATAGCTGCTTCATTGTTAATGGCTGTATTATCAGTATTGAATGCACTATTTACATCAGTCGCCAGTATTTTATAGTCACCGTTTTCCTCTTTATTGATATAATCACTCAAGTAACGAAAAACACCGCCATGGTTAAATAACTGCTCAATAAACGTTGATGTTGAAGGCATCAATGCATTACCCGTAGGGCCATAAATTTTTAAAGGTTTAGCTCTAAGAGTAAAAAAGGACCCTTTAATAAAAGCAGGTAAATCATTACTGTGATCAACATGTAAGTGACTAAATAAGATAGCTTCTAGATCTTCAAACTTAGCTCCGCTGCGGGCGAAGTTAAAACTGCTGCCTGTGCCAGTGTCCATTAAAATAGCAGCTTTATTGTTTATGGAAATAAGATAACTACTTGAAACTCGTTGCCCTGTAAGCTCAGGCCCACCAGAGCCCAAGATATTCAAACTAATATCTTCAGTACAACTGTCAGCATGTGATGTTAAGGAGTTTGTTAATATACATAAGGTAAATATGATGCTAAATATATGATCTAGGCGACAGTTATTAACGTAAGACGACATTTTTACCTCTTTGATTTTGTGCATACTTGCATGGTGTGTCTAACCATAACCATTATATTTTTATTAGCATTTCTAAATATACGCTTAGAATGACCATGGGATAACTTAAATTTTATTCACTTCTTTTTAATTCGTCTTTGTTCATGTTGGTAAGCAGCTCCCAAAAATCGGTGAGCGATTGTGTTTTACTTGTTTTATGGGCATATAACATCACTTGTAAGTCGACTTTAGGCAAATCATCCATTAATATTAAACTTCCTTCCTGCAGTTCTTTTTCAATGATCCCCGCTGGTAACCAAGCCATGCCAACTCCTTGTAATACCATGGTTTTTACTCCTTCAGTTAATGCAGTTTCATAAATAACATCATAATTTAGGGTATTTGAAGTACTAGGTAAACATTCTCGCTGAATCATATCACCAAAAAAGGATTGTGGTGGATATCCAACCATAGGTAATATATGGGTATTTTCTACTTTATACTGTGGCTCACCGTTATCATTTATCGCCGTTACGGGGATGAGTTGTTCATGCCCAAGTTTGAGTTGGCGTAAATTTTCACGTGCTAATTGAGGAAATATATCGGGAGTGGAGTAACATAAAAGAAACTCACTTTGTTTTGCCAAAAATATATCTAGACTGTCATATAGATTACTAGCATTAATACGAATGCTATTCTTACCAAGAAAAGGGACGATCATTTCATACCATTTAGGACAAAATGAAACACTGAGTGAATGCTGAGTTGATACGACGATACGTTCGCCTCTATTGCTGCTTTCCCTCATATCTGTCCGTATACCATAAATATCAATTAATAACTTTCGAATAGGATCCACGTATTCGGTACCCAATTGGGTAAGTTTTAACGGGTAGGCGTTTCTGTCAATGAGTTCGACACCTAGCCAATTTTCAAGTGATTTAATTCTACGGCTAAAAGCTGGCTGCGTAACAAATCTACGCTCTGCTGCTCGTGTAAAATTTCCACATTCTACCAATGTTAAGTAGTCATCAAACCATTTAATATCCATCATCACCTTGTGATTTTATTTTTAAATAAGAAGGGGAATTGATTTATTTTATCTCATAGTTAACAACGAAAGTACAATAAAGAAACGTAGGGTGAACAGACAACTTTATAAATAGAGCTTTGAGTGATATGCCTTTTATAAGGACTCATGCAAAAGAGTAATCACATTATGAGCAAATAGCATTGGAAGATGATGGAATATTATTACTATTATGTACTCATCAACTAATTTAAGGATATTACTATGCATCTATCTCGCTTTCCTCGTTTACATTTTGCCCACCTCAATACGCCATTGGAACCAATGAAAAATTTAAGCAAACTACTTGGTGGCCCTAACCTTTGGATCAAGCGTGACGATTGTACCGGTTTGGCCGGTGGTGGTAATAAGACACGTAAGCTTGAATTTTTAATGGCCGATGCCTTGGAAAAAGGTGCCGATACCATAATTACACAAGGAGCAACACAATCGAACCATGCACGTCAAACCGTTGCTATTGCGGCCAAGTTAGGAATGCAAAGCCATGTATTACTTGAAGATCGAACCGGTAGTGAAGACGTCGATTATAATTACAACGGTAATGTTCTTCTAGATCAACTATTTGGAGCTTCATTAACACGATTCTCTGGTGGCACTGATATGAACGCAGCTATGGAAGACTTAGCTGCTACTTTACGCGCCACAGGAAAAAAGCCCTATATTGTGCCCGGTGGTGGTTCTAATCCTATCGGTGCATTAGGTTATGTGAATGCAGCCATTGAATTATTAACACAAGCAAATGACATGAGTCTTCGAATTGATCATCTTGTACATGCTACAGGTAGTGCAGGCACGCAAGCTGGACTAGTCACGGGGCTTTGTGCAACCAACAGTCAAATACCCGTATTAGGTATAGGTGTTCGAGTACCAAAAGAAACCCAAGAAGGAAACGTTTTTAAATTGGCAGAAAAGACCGCCGAATTAATTGGTGCGCCAGGGGTAGTTAAACGTGAAAATGTAATTGCTAACTGTAATTATGTAGGTGAAGGTTATGGTATTCCCACTGAAGGTGGCATTGAAGCGATTGAGTTATTTGCCCGCTGTGAAGCTATTATGCTTGATCCCGTATATTCAGCAAAAGGCGCTGCTGGATTGATCGATTTAATACGAAAAGGCTTCTTCAATAAAGATGACAATGTTGTTTTCTTGCATACTGGCGGCGCACAAGCGTTATTTGGTTACAGAAATGCTTTTAATTATTCAGATTATCGCTAAGTCAGGCTAAGAAAAATTGAAAACGCAGCAAGTAAACTGTAAACAATATTAAATTGTCGTTGAGGATGGATGAGCATGTCTTTTGTTTTAGGTGAAAATCACCCCACATCGCTAACCAGTAAAGCCGTTGAGTTAAAAAAACGTTATTTTCCTGGTTTATGTGTCAGCATTACAATAGGCATTGCCGCATCATTTATTTCACAACGTTATGGTGCACCAGTAATGTTGCTGGCTTTATTATTGGGTATGGCATTTAATTTTTTAGGTCATGATAAACAATGTGCACCGGGTATTGAATTAGCAGCTAAAACCTTGTTACGTGCCGGTGTTGCTTTGTTGGGGTTGAGAATTTCTCTAGGTGACGTCGTTACGCTTGGCTGGCCTCCGGTATTAATGGTGGTTGTCGCAATTGCAGCTACGATGGCGTTTGGTACTGTTGTGAGTCGCTTACTTGGTTTTAGTCGTCAATTTGGTATCTTAACTGGTGGTTCTGTAGCAATTTGTGGTGCTTCAGCAGCCATGGCGATTAGTAGTGTATTGCCTAACAATAAAGACAGCCAAAGGGATACGCTATTTACGGTTATAACGGTCACGTCTTTAAGCACCATAGCGATGATTTTTTATCCACTCATTACACATTTTTTCAATCTTAACCCTCAACAAACTGGCATGTTTTTAGGGGGAACTATTCATGATGTAGCACAGGTTGTAGGTGCGGGTTACAATGTATCTGAAGACGTTGGAGCGCTAAGTGTTTTTGTTAAGTTACTTAGAGTTGCAATGTTGGTACCCGTTATTTTATTGATTGGCCTATATTTACGCCGAAGTAAACTTGTCGACAATGAAGTGTCAGGAAACAAAGTTGCGGTACCGAGCTTTCTTATTGGTTTTGTCGTGCTATTTGTCTTAAATAGCACAAATCTAGTGCCAACTGTTATTACAGATTCCATGACAGACTTATCCGCTGCCTTATTGGTTACCGCTATCGGTGCGCTTGGTATCAGAACTTCCATTCAAGATATGTTAAGCATTGGCTGGCGACCTGTCATATTGGTTGTTGCTGAAACCGTATTTATAGCAGCATTAGTACTTGGGTTTATTTTATTCATAAATTAATTTTGTATGGCATGTGTATTTATATGAAACTAAACGTGCCTTTTATAGTAAACAATATCAACGTAATAAGGTTAAAGTGATCTTTTTACAAGAACTAGCACGATAACATTTATCTTATAAATATAACGAGAATAACTTATGGATAGTCATGCAATTACGCCCCAGGTTAGTCCGTTTTCTTTCTGGCGGAACCTTAGCGCTTGGAAAAAAATAGTCATCGGTATGGTTTTAGGTATCCTCGTAGGCAGTTTATTGGGACCAAAAGCCGAGTATCTTAAACCCATTGGTAGTTTATTTATCAACGCCATTAAAATGTTGATTGTACCACTAGTTTTTTGTTCACTAATTACTGGCATAACATCTATGCGTGATACCGCCAAAATGAGTCGCGTTGGTGGAAAAGCAATTCTTATTTATATGTTTAGTACGGCTGTAGCCGTTAGTTTGGGTCTCGCTTTTGGTTATATTTTTTCGCCAGGGGAAGGAATGCAAATGACGGTATCAACCGATACGGCTACCGTCGTGAATTCTCCAAGCCTAGTAGAAACGATGATGAATTTAATACCATCTAATCCAGTGCAAGCCATGGCATCAGGAAATTTATTACAAATTATTGTTTTTGCCATTGGTTTAGGTTTGTCGATGAATTTACTGGGTAAAAAAGCAGACCCCGCAATTGCTATTTTTAAGTCATTTTCTGAAATAATGTACCGCTTTACTGCCATCATTATGGGGTTTGCCCCTTATGGTATATTTGCTCTTATGGCATGGTTGGCAGGAGAATATGGAGTGGAATTGCTGCTCCAATTGAGCAAAGTGATCGGTGTCGTTTATCTTGCCTGCTTGATACAAGTCTTAGTTGTGATGAGCTTGGCTATTAAAATAGTCGGCCGATTAAACCCTATACGTTACTTAAAAGGAATAATTGAAGCGGCGGCGATGTCATTTTCTACAGCGAGTAGTTCAGGAACGTTACCGATTAGTATGAAATGTGCCAATAAAAACTTGGGTGTTTCAGAAGAAATATCAAGTTTTGTATTACCTTTAGGTGCTACCGTAAATATGGACGGCACTGCTATTTATTTGGGTGTAACCTCTCTTTTTGTTGCTCAAGCTTATGGTATAGATTTAAGTATGGCAGATTATGTCTCGATTGTAGTTATGGCAACAGTGGCCTCCATTGGCTCTGCAGGCGTTCCTGGTGCCGGACTGGTGATGATGTCATTGGTACTGACAACTGTTGGTTTGCCTATGGAAGGTCTCGCAATTATAGCGGGTATTGACCGTATTTTGGATATGGGACGCACTTGTGTAAATGTTTGTGGAGATTTGATGGTAACGACATTGATTGGCAAAAGTGAAGGTGAGTTTGACATTGATGTTTATAATAATCCGAAGATTAGCTAACAATACAAGAGTTTTTAGGAATCGATAGTTTTGACAAATTGATTATTGGCGTTGGATATTATTAAAGATCTTTTAGTCAGACCATGGCTGGGACGTGAGTTATCTATTAGCTGCCAATTGAAAGAGTTTTAAATCTAGTTACTGCTGATAACTTCTATTCTGAAGGTAAGCTGTGATGATTCAGCTATGGTGATGCTGATTATAAATGTTGCAATGGGTACAGTTAACCGTGTTTGTTGTATTTAAGCAAAAGGGCTATTAGGTAGTGCTAGTAGAGAGTGCTAGTAGAGAGTAATGTCAAATAGAACTGATGACAATATCATCGCATTTTCTCCTGTAGAAAAAGTAATACTGTAAATTATTTGAATGTAATGTTTTTCTGTTAATTTTAAACCTCTATAAACAATCATAGTGAAAATATCGATTACACTGATATTTCATTTTTTCCTATGCACTTTAATGATCTTCTCATCTTTTTATACGACATTATGATAGTACTTTTAATATGTTGACCATCATTTGCTTATTAATGAATTTGCGCAGGGTAAATTTACCCCATACCGTCTTATTTTCACTAATCTAGTTTTTCCAATTTATTTCCTATTATTTGCTTAAAAATTTGATAAACAAAATTTGTTGTTTACCAAAGAAATTATAAAATTTAGCCATATTCACTTGTTAATATGCGTTAATCAAATAAATCAACATTGTTAAAATTAGGTTTAAAACTTGTTAAGCTGTTGTTTTCGAAGGCTTTAAAAAATATTATAATACTTTCATTTTAAAAATAATTACTATACCATCCGGTCAACTTTTAGTTACTACTCTGATTGTTTTTAAAATTTCCCCACGAAAATTTGAAAAGTTCGTTTGGATATTATTTAAAATAATGCGGTTAAAAATAGGTATAAGCTATGAATTTTTTGGATTTATTATCAGTACGTCAAAAGATCACTTTGATCACCATTATTTCTTTTTTGAGCTTTATTGTTTTTATGCTTATTAGTGGTAGTGCTGTTAATAATACTAACGAGAGATTGAATAAAATATCAACAACATATTATCCCGTATTGGTTCGTTCAACGGCAAATGTTGTTTTATTAGAACGTATGGTTGAAGGCTTTGCTCTTGCAGTAACAATCGGTGAAGAAGACCCTTTGGATAAAAATGCCGAAATCCTTGATGAGATGAACAAAACGTTTGCTGAACAGCAACAATATCTTGGTGAGAACTCAAGTAATTTAAATTTGATAAGTAATGAAACAACGGCATATTATGAAGCTGCGCTACAACTCGCTAAGGATATGATAAATGGTACTTTGGCTTTAGAGCAAATGGCAGAAAGAGCCGGAACTGTAGCTAAAAAACTTGAAACGATACAACAATCATTAAACCGTTTTAAAACACAGAATCAAGATGACTTTACCGCTGTTTTAACTGAAGTTAATGAAGCTGGTGAACAGACTTTACAAGTGATGATAGCAACAAGTATTGTCGCCATTGTTTTACTCGCAATCATTTCTTGGTTTATTAGTGGTCAAATCGTCAGTCAAATTAAAAAGGTCAGCCGTTCTTTACAAGAAATTGCGGAAGGGGATGGTGACCTAACGGTTCGCTTAACTCACAATGGTAAAGATGAGTTTAGAGATTTGGTTTTTTGGTTTAATAGTTTTATTGATAAAATGCAATTAAGCATTGGCGATATTATTACTAATGTAAATCAGTTAACCACAATGAGTGACCAGCTAAGCAGTACTAGCTCTCATAGCCATCAACAAGTTGCTTCACAAAACTCAGCCATTTCACAAACCACAGAAGCACTTACCGAAATGTTTACGTCGGTTAAACATATCGCGATGAACGCCACAGAAGCCGCAGATTCAGCAACGGATGCCGATAAAGAAGCCCATACCGGTGGAGAAATTGTTAATGAGACTATTCGTGGTATTAACCAGTTATCTAATGAGCTGGTAGATACCGCTAAAATTGTGCACCAATTGGAAAGTTATACCAATAATGTCGAAGTGATCTTAGGCACGATCAGAGCAATTGCTGACCAAACCAATTTATTGGCATTAAATGCTGCAATTGAAGCGGCCCGCGCTGGGGAGCAAGGTCGAGGATTTGCTGTGGTCGCGGATGAAGTACGTACGTTAGCATCTAGAACACAAGACTCTACCCAAGAAATAAACCAAGTATTGGAAGAACTTCAACAAGCTTCTAAAAATGCGGTTTCAGCAATGAATCGTGGTACAAAAATGGCTGACCACTGTGTTCAGCAATCAGGTACCGCCAGTAATTCATTAAATGAAATTACGACAAAAGTATCATTAATTTCTAGTGTGAATGAGCAAATCGCGGCAGCTACTGAAGAGCAGCAACGTACTTCTGAGCTGATCCAAACGTATATCGATGATATTCAAAAAACGGCAAAAGAATCACTAGAAACCACCACTGAACTTGATGGCGTAAGTCAATCATTGAGTAACATCACCTTGGGACTAGGGAAAGTTACTAGCCAATTTCGTATTTAAGTCAATTAAACCAATAATAAGCGAAGAATAAACCAGCAACAGTTTCTAGCTTTGAAGCTGTTTACATTAATTTATTTTCATCTCAACACTAAGGATAAAAAGTCATGTCGTATATGTCTTTTAAACAAAAGAAAACACAACTAGCTGCAGTTTTATTACCAATAAGCTTGTTGGCAAGTACTGTGGCCTATGCCAATGATAATTCACGTATTACAGCATTAGAGGAAGAGGTTGCCTTACTAAAATCTGAACAAAGCAGTCAAGATTGGACTGATAAAGTTTCAATCAATGGTTTTGCTTCGGTAGGTTTTGGTGTTGCAGATAACGATGCTGGTTATCTTGGTTATAGTAAAGATAATTCTTTCAAAACGGACAGCGTTTTTGCATTACAAACTTCTTTTGCTTTTAATGAAAATACCGAAGCTACTGTTCAACTTATTGCTGAAGGTAAGGAAGATTGGGATCCTAGATTTGAATGGGCTTTTATATCTCATCATATTAGTGAAAATTTAACCGTACGTGGTGGTAAGCTGCGTTTACCAACCTATATGCTATCTGACTATTTGGATGTAGGTTATGCTTATCCTTTTGCTCGCCCAAATGGTGAAGTGTATGGCGGTCCCTTATCTGCTTACAGCGGTATTGATTTTATCTACACTGCCGACTTTTCTGATATAACCTGGACTATCCAACCTTTTGCCGGTGAAGCCGATTATACTGAAGGTACATATTTAAAAGATATGTGGGGAGCAGTGAACCAGCTTGATTGGGAAGAGTTTTCTTTCCGCGTTTCATATCTTGATACTAAAGTGGCTATTGAAGCATACAATTTGGAAATTGATGCTTCTTTCACCGGTTTAGGTTTCACCTATGACAATGATTCGTTATTGGTGATGGTCGAGTCAACTCGTACTAAAACAGAAGGTTCATCAAAAGATACAACGGCAGGCTATGTTGCCGTGGCTTATCGTTTTGATGAATTCCAGCCTTACGTATCTATTTCTCGTCGTGAAACAGCTAGCGACGAACGTTCAGGTTATACCGCAGGTCTCCGTTGGGACTTTGCTGATAATTTAGCGGTTAAATTTGATATATCTACTGCTCACGATCTTGATAATACTGCTGGCGGTTTAGCGGGGAATATTACCAATGCAGAAGGTGTGCTTCCTTATGACGACTCACGTGTCACGTCAATTATCTTTGATGCCATATTTTAGGGGGAATTATGAATAAGTTAATATTATTAGTGACAACTTTGGCTGTTTCTCTAACGAGCCAAGCATCGGTAGTTTTAGTTGGTAATTCTGCTATGGCAGATACATTAAGCAATGGCCAAGCAAAAGCTTTGTTTTTAGGTAAAAAGAAAAACCTGCCAAATGGTGATAAAGTTGTCTTATTGGAACGTCCTAAAGGGGACGTATTAAGAGAAGAGTTTCATCAAAAAGTGACAGGAAAGTCTGAAGCTCAATTACAGTCTTACTGGTCACGTTTGGTGTTTACAGGTAAAGCGAAACCACCAAAAGAGTTATCTAGTTCGGCATTGATAAAAGCGGCAGTTGCCAATAAAAAAGGCCATATCGGTTATATTGATGAAAGTGACGTTGATGCTAGTGTTAAAGTTTTATTGAAGCCATAAATAGTTAATTCTTCATAAAGACTTAGATGCTGTGTTTTATCTATATTTGATTAAGTGGCACTTTATCGTTAATGGGGTTAGTTTTTAGTAGATCTAACTAGAAATCCCCCCATTTTTTCTTTAATTACAATATCTCTTTTTATACTCATTCTATCAGCAATAACATAATTTGTTAACGACGTTAGTATGTCAATCTTCTCCTTAAACTCTGTTCTAAATTAATCCATTATTTTTGTATTTTGATATTTTAGCACCTATACTTTTTGTGGGTATTGTAAATATTAATAATTATATTAATCAGAAGCTTAGAGTTTACATTAATATCGATTGCATTATAAAAGGAAAATTCATGAACTTTTCAAACATGTCGATTCGAAATAAATTATTACTTGGAAACGGCATTACGACAATACTCTTAATTTTGCTATGCGGTATAGTTTGGAGTTCAATTAATACACTGAATTCAACGTCAAAGATGGTAACTCATACTTACGAAGTTATCGATAATTCAAACGGACTGGTTACCTCTATGGTTGATCAAGAAACCGGCTTACGTGGTTTTGCTGTTGGCGGCCAAGATGATTACTTAGAACCATATATCGAAGGTAAAGAAAAGTTTTCAAAATATCTCAAAACAGCAAAGCAACTCACTAGCGATAACCCTACACAACAAAAACGTTTTGATGATGTCGCATCAGATGCTGCTAACTGGCAAGCTTATGCTGAGAAGATGATTGATTTACGAAAAGATATTCGAAAGGGAGAGGAAAAAAACCGTAAACTGCACGTATTAATCAATTCAGGGATCGGAAAACAGCAAATGGACGGTTTGCGAAATGAAATTTCGAGTGGACAATTTAAAAAATCAGGAGAAAATATTTTAGCCGGCATGGTAAATATGGAAACTGGATTACGCGGTTTTATGCTTAATCGAGAAGAGGGTTATTTGGAACCATATATCAGTGGTAAAAATAGTGTTTTGAGTGTATTAAATACAATTGAAGGAACAATACTTGCCATTAATGCTAGAAGCTGGATCAATAACTACGCCGAAAAAGCGATTGCTTTAGTACGTGAAACCAGTAAATTTAAGGATAACCAAGAGCTTTACCTCGAATTTTCAAAAAAACAAGGTAAACAATATATGGATGGCTTAAGAAAAAAAGTGTCAACGATAACCATGGAGGAACAGCGTCTCATGGGGGAGCGCCAAAAAGCAGCATCTGATTCTTCATCATTAGCCGTTTCAGTGATCATTATTGGTGGTCTCGTAGTTATTCTCTTTGCGATCTTATTTGGTTTTATAATTTCAAAGAGTATTACCATCCCAGTTAAAATTGCTGTAAATGCCGCAAAAAAACTTTCTGAAGGAGATTTAACCTTTCATATTGATCAAGATAAAATAGCCAAGAATGAAATTGGGGTATTACTAGAAGCCTTACAAACAACTACCAATAATCTCAAACAAATAGTAGTGAATATTTCACAAGCGAGTACTAGTTTAGGGGATTCATCTAATCAGCTAAATAATGTCACATCCAATACAGCAGAAGGGATCAGAGAACAACTACAAATGACCGACCAAGTCGCTGTTGCCATGAATGAGATGACAGCTACTGTTCAAGAAGTAGCTCAAAATGCGGGGACTGCGGCAGAGTTAACAAGTAAAGCCAATATGGAAACGGATACTGGCATTCAAGTTATCACGGGTACTATTGCAATAATTACTAAATTGGAAGATGAAATCGTTAACACCGCAACTCGGTTAACTGAACTTAGCAAAGAAGCAGATAATATTGGTGGTATTTTAGATGTTATTCGGGGGATCGCAGATCAAACTAATTTACTTGCTTTAAATGCAGCTATTGAAGCTGCAAGAGCTGGTGAGCAAGGCCGAGGTTTTTCAGTAGTAGCCGACGAAGTACGTAGCTTAGCACAGCGAACTCAAGAATCTACGGCAGAAATTCAAAACCTTATTGAGCGTTTACAAAGAGGAACAAATGAAGCGGTTACTACAATGGAAAAAAGTCGTGAATTTGTGACTTCAAGTGTTAATGAAGCGTCCAAGTCAGGTGCATCACTTAATAGTATATCTAATGTTATCGTACAGATAAACGATATGAATACACAAATTGCAAGTGCATCAGAAGAACAAAGTGTTACTGCAGAACAAATTAACCAAAATGTTGTAGCGGTTAACGAGATTTCTCAACAAAGTACGAAAGATGCAGAGTCTACAGTACAGTCTAGTATTGAGCTTTCAAAACTAGCGGATAAACTAAATGGAACGGTCTCAAGATTCAAGGTATAAATAGGAGAGAGATTTTAATAAGTAATTCTAGTTAATTGACCCTGTAACAAAATCTGTGTAACTGCCTATCATTAATACCCATATAGGGTTTAGGATAGGCAGACTATGAATAAGAAAGAACTAGAAGCATTTGCTAAGCAAGCAGCCAAAGGCATTAAGTCCGAGCAAGACTTAACTGATTTCCGTAAAATACTCACTAAGATAACCGTTGAGGCAGCTTTAAACGCTGAGCTTGAAGAACATCTAGGTTATGCACTTCATGAACAATCCAATACCAATAATAGCCGTAATGGTTACTCCTCAAAGGCCATTCGTACTGAAGATGGACAAGTTTCACTTGAAACGCCACGCGATAGAGAAGGTAGTTTTGAACCACAGTTAGTTAAGAAAAATCAAACTAGATTTACGTCAATGGACGATAAAATCTTGTACTTGTATGCCAAAGGCATGACAACCAGAGAAATCGTCGATACGTTCAAGGAAATGTATGATGCAGATATTTCACCGACATTGATATCTCGTGTCACGAATGCCGTTATTGACCAGGTTGTTGAGTGGCAAGCCAGACCACTAGACTCAGTCTATCCCATTGTTTACCTTGACTGTTTAGTGGTTAAAATCAGGCAAGACAAGCAAGTTATCAACAAAGCTATCTATCTGGCCTTAGGCGTAAATATTGAAGGCCATAAAGAACTCTTAGGTATGTGGATATCAGAGAACGAAGGGGCGAAGTTCTGGCTGAATGTACTCACCGAGCTTCAAAATCGCGGTGTAAACGATATTCTCATTGCTTGTGTAGATGGCCTCAAGGGCTTTCCTGATGCAATTAATACCGTATTCCCTCAGGCACAAATTCAGCTCTGTATAGTTCATATGGTGCGTAACTCAATGAAATATGTGCCGTGGAAAGATTACAAGGCTGTAACGGGCGATTTAAAGCGGATATACCAATCAGTGACTGAGGAAGAGGCGCTACTCGAACTCGATAACTTCTGCTCACGCTGGGATGATAAATACCCACAAATCAGCCGCTCTTGGCGTGCGCATTGGACGAACTTAAACACGCTGTTTAAATACCCTGAAGATATTCGCAAAGCCATATACACCACGAATGCTATCGAGTCACTTAACAGTGTTATTCGAAAAGCGATTAAGAAACGTAAGCTGTTTCCCTCTGATGATTCAGCGAGGAAAGTTGTATATCTTGCGATAGAAGCGGCATCAAAGAAATGGACAATGCCAATAAGAAATTGGAAAACGGCCTTGAATCGATTTATGATTGAATTCGAAGACCGTTTAAAGGACTTTATCTAAAACTGGCAGTTACACAAAATCTGTTACAGGCTCAGTTAATTTTTTACTTTTAATACATCAACTTCCCAAAATAGCACAATATTTTGGTGCTTTTGCCTTTCTAAGAAACTAATGTTCTAGTGATTTTCTCGTTTTACTTGATATTTTGATGAATAATCTTATTACTCCTTAATCAAGAGTGTTATGATTTTCGAAAGTATTGGTTATCAACATTTGGAGTAATAATGAATAATAAAATAATTGGCATCGTACTTATCATTGTTGGTGCTGCTTTAACTATGTGGGGTTACAATATTTATGACTCTACCAGCGCCCAAGTAAGTAGAGCATTAAGTGGTGATACGCCTATTGAAGCCTGGGCAGGTATGGTTGGTGGTGTAGTTTGTGTTTTAATTGGCATCACAAGACTCAAGTAATTAGTTGAGGTAAATAACTTGCCCACGAGTATTGTGATCCTTTAGCATATTGTTATAAGAATTTACGTTAAATAAGTAAACATAATTTGAAAATTATTGCTCTGCACTGGAAAGACACGCTTCCTATTCGTCATAAAGTTTTATGGCCAAATAAGGAGCCAGAGTTTTGTATCGTCGAAGGAGACACTGATGCGTTACATTTTGGTGTCTCTTTGCATAATGAAATAATCTGCGTAGCGTCCTTATATTTAGACGTTAGGTCTGCTAGATTGAGAAAATTTGCAACTCTCAGTAAATTTCAAGGCAGGGGCATTGGTTCATACATGCTCAATTTTCTAGTCGAAGAGCTTAAAAAACACGATGTCAATTATCTATGGTTTGATGCCAGGGAGTCGGCAATAGGCTTTTATAAACGTCTAGGCTTTCATTCATTAGGTGAGTTATTTTATAAAAATGATGTTTCGTATTATAAAATGTATGCAAATTTGTCAGGAGAGAAACCGCTCATAAGAGAATAACGGTAGACTCGCAGCTTATTTGTTCCACTCAGTATGCATCATGACAATACTTGACTCTATTAGTACTCGTAATACAAAAACTACATAGTCCCAAATTACACTAATATGAGATGGGTGGTCGACTATCTTTCATTAGTAAATCTAACGTTATTTGAGATTTTTTGGGACTTTCCAAATCTATTATTTCAATCATTTCACATTCATCTCTGATCATTTCTGAAATTAAACTAGGATAGTGACGACAGTCTTCAGGTCGATCTATATAAATACTACAGGTATATAAATCTGGTGCTTTGGCATCTACTTTAGGGGCGACTTCGAGGAAAGGGCATCTTTTTAATCTTACTCCAGATTCAGGGTCAAACCATATTTCGTTATTTCTAACAAAATCGAAAATTTCTGGATTAAAAACTTCCCATAAGTCAATTTCTTCTTTTGTTGCCGAAAGAGAACCATCGCCATATTTGATACAACATTTACCACATTGATTACAATCTTTCATAGTTTATTAATTAATAGATGCACAATATCTTATTGTATCATTGATGTTATTTTTAAATCATGCAGGTAAGGATTTAAAGATATAAAGTCGACTTGGTTGGCGTTTTCTAATGCTAATTCATTCACTGGATTGACAATGCACCTAACTTAAACATTTAGTCAATTCTTCAATAAACGAAATTACAGGTAAAACTTATTCAAACATGTAGCAATGAAAAATAGTCATGGAAGAATATCTGTCAATCTTAATCGCTAAAAACGTCGTTGAGCACTTTTCTATATTAATTTAATTTGTTAAATTCCCATTATTAACATTGTTTTATACAAGTCGTGATATACAGATCATTTTATAAAGAGTACAAGGAAGAATATAAATGTATATTGATGAATCAATTCTTGAACAAAAATCAATAAATATAGTTAAGTCAATACAACCATTTAAAATACTAACGGTACTCATTTTATTATTAATATCATATTTTGGATATGTTAAATATGAGGCTTTTGAAACAGAAAAAGCTCAAACCTTAGCTATTATTTTAAACCCACACCTAGATGATATCTATTTTTTGGATTTTAGACTTCTAAGTAGTAAATTACGACCTAATGAAAAGTATAGGATCGCCAAAGTTGTGGATATCACTGGTGATATTGTTACTTTATTATACGGTGGTCTTTTTTATCAAAGACAACATGCCGCCATCAGCAGTATTCAATACGGGCAGTTGAGTTTCAAAGATTATTTTCAACCCAAAAGATACGATATACCTCACAGTATGATCAAAGATATGCTTAGTAAACAAGCTATTTATCTCGCTAAAAGACCCGTTAGCAATAAACTTTATGGGAATTTTATTGGACCAGAAAAACGTGATGTTTCAACTAATAAATTTGTCTACGGTAAAAAAGAAAATAATAAAGGTGAGGCTTTTATTAAAGAGCGTTATAGCGAAACTAACTTTGAAAGTGCGTTTGAACTTTTCCAATTATCGTCAAACTTAGGTTATGCTGCAGGACAAGTTAATTTGGCTGAAATGTATATCAATGGATTTTATGTAGAACGAAATTTAAGCCGAGCACTTCATTGGCTAAAACAAGCATCGTTGCAGAGCTATAAACCTGCTATTTTAAAATATGCGATCACGTGTAAACAAGTAGATAAATGTGAACTTTACGACTTTTATCGAGAGCTAGACAATAAAGGTGTAAATATTAAAGTGAGAGAACTCGATTTCAAGTTAAAATAAATCGCTATTTTTTAATAATTAATAGCAACGACTATATACATTATTTATTGGGCCATTGGGAAATCCTTGAAATATGCGTAAAAGTGATAAAAAAATGGAAAATGAGCTTAGGGTAATGTTAACCGACGTTTGTGAAATCACATTAAAGGAATTTTCTGGATTTCAATGGTTAACTCATCGAGTTAATTATTCAGATTTTCCTAACAGTTTAAAAATAATTTGTATCTTCGACACTAATATTAACCTTAATAGTTTTATGACGATTAATGGCCACCATGAAATAAATAGGCTAATACAAAAAAATCTTTTTAAATTAAATATCAATATTAATAACATGACTCGTCATATTAGCTATGATACTGAAGAAAATTGTAATAAAAACAATAACGGAATTTGGAAAGAAAGACATTAAAGTATTTCAACTTTCAGACCGATCGAAATGCATATTATAAAGGGAGTTTTATGTCAGAATTAGTTAGTGTTAAAAGTAAAAATTATGAGCAAACTTTTTGTGAAGAAAATTTTTCCCAAAGCCAGTTGTGGGATAAAGAATTTGATAGTTGTCATTTTCAGTCATGTAACTTTAGTGATGCGACTTTTTTTAATTGTGAGTTTACGGATTGTAAATTTATAGATTGTAATCTTAGTAACCTAAAAGTAAATGATAGTAAATTTTTGGACATTCAGTTTATTGACTGTAAGGTTATTGGTGTTAATTGGACGAAGGCTTATTGGCGTGGATTAACACTTGGGACGGCGGTAACATTCAAAAGGTGTATGATAAATTCATCATCATTTTACGGTCTAAATCTACCAAGAATATTTATTGATGAGTGTCGTGCCCATGATGTAGACTTTAGGGAAGCAAACCTTAGCGGGGCAATTCTTTCCGATACTGATTTAACGAACAGTATCTTTCACCACACAAACCTTACCGGTGCTGATTTTAATGGAGCTGAAAATTACGATATAAATATCATCAATAATATTGTAAAAAATGCTACGTTTTGTCGTTATGAAGCTGTTAGTTTGTTGGAATCTCTTGGCATTAATCTAACTGACTAAAAGACATTGATGGTCGTTAAGTAAATTATAGTTTTTAAATAGTAAATAAGGTTTAAATGGATATTCGAGTTGGTCAATTAAGAAATAAAGACGTTATTTCCTTACTGGAAGAGCACCATAAAGATATGTTATCCCATTCCCCACCAGAAAGCGTTCACGCCCTAGATTTAGCTGCTCTTGAAAGCTCTGACATCACGTTTTGGAGCGTTTGGTTCAATCAAGAATTAGCCGGTTTTGGAGCGTTAAAAGAACTTAACAAAGACCATGGTGAAATAAAAACCATGCGTACATCAACTAATTATTTACGTAAAGGTGTTGCCTATAAATTAATGGATCATATTGTAAAACAAGCTAAATTTCGTTGCTATAAAAAACTAAGTCTGGAAACGGGTACAATGGATGCTTTTTTACCAGCACAAAAGCTTTACCAGCAATTTGGTTTTGAAAAGTGCGAACCCTTTGGTAGTTATAAAGAAGATCCATATAGTATGTTTATGACAAAAATCATCGTATAAAAATATATCTAATATAAAGGTGAGTGCAGACTTATAATTTCAGATACGTTCGCTATCAAAGCTCACATCAATACGATATTGTTAACTATTCCCTTACTCAATATTTTCTCCCTACCAAATGAAAGAGCCATTCTCTTTACAAAAAAAACTGTACATATATACAGTTATTTTGTTTTCAATCTAAAGTAGGGAGAGTTTATTATGATTAAAATTCGATAAGTATTGATGTCTCAAATTTGAGAAAGGGAGTCTTTTTATATTGAAGCACTGGGCTGTAAGAAAGTTCGTGATCAGGGAGCTAATATGGCTATTCTTTCTGTGGAGAATACCGATATTTATTTACAAGAAAAGGCCTCTGGTACAACGCCACTAGCATCAAGTGATATTGTTCGAGACTATAAGCGTCATTGGACACCGGTTCATTTAGATTTTATCTGTGATAATGTCGATGCTGTTGTAGCAAAAGTATTGGCATACGGAGGTTCACACGAAGGAGGGGAGAAAGGGGAGTGGGGGTCAATTGCTTATTGTGCAGATCCTTTTGGAAATGGTTTTTGTGTTATTAATGAATAAAATAGGTAATTATCGTTAACACAGTTTATTAATTTGAAATAAAAAAACTGTGTTTATGCTTTTATATAATCGAAAAACTTAATAAATAGTTAAGTATGTCAGTCAATAAAGCGGAGTGATAATGTTTAACCTGCTCCTACTTGCTATAGGAGTATCTTTTTCTCTCATTAGGAAAGTTAAAAGCTAATTTTATACTATTCAGCTAAATCGGCGGCAATAATACGATCACCCGCTTTATTCATAATAGTAATCTCCCCCAAACATACAGCTAATATTGATTTCCCTTGTTTATAATCTTCAGGAATGATTACTCGACCTTTGGCGTTTTTTCCATATGATTTAAAGTCATGTTTTAGCTCTAATGAGTGATCCTCATAGTAGATAATAGTAACTTTTGTTAATTCTTTAATACTCATTAATAAACCTTCATACACTGTACGTTTTCACAAAACTATTGAGATGTACTTTTAAATAATAGCCATTTTATTAGTCTAGCCTAAATTTACCAATTACTCGTCGGTTTTAAGAAAAATGTAAGAATGTGTTAATTGTTGGCCAATAATAGTACAAGTCAGCTGTGTTGGTGTAAAGTTAAAGTAGGTACCTGTAATATTGCATATGAAGTTAACATGCTCAGTAGGAGGAAATATGAAACATATTATCCAGATTTTTTTACTTTTACTTTTATCTGCTTGCCAAAGTGCAAATATGGCCAAAGATTCTAAAGTTGAAGTTAATCATAGCTTGTACTTAGACAGCCAATTCCCCAATTATCAAAAAATTAATATCGAGTCCTCACAAGATATTTTTGCTATCGATGATGAAATGAAGTTAATGGTAAAAACGAAGTTAACTCCTGAACGTGATACAAAGAAACGCGCACGTAAATTACTTAAACATATTTTTTCCAAAGACTACATTGATTTAAGTTATCAAAGTAGTGCAAACATTACCGCCATTGAAACCTATCATACCCAACAAGCAAACTGCATGTCATTAACCATTATGGCTTACGTTCTTGCAAAAGAAGCGGGACTTGATATTGAGTTTCAAGAAGTTAAAGTACCTGAATATTGGGTGAGAAACGGTAAATATAATTTACTAACAGGTCATGTTAATTTGGTCATCACTAAACCAACGACTGTTGGTAGATGGGTCATATGGGGGAAAGACTTATTGCAAATAGACTTTGACCCTTATGTTATTAGAAAATCTTTTGCCCGAAAGATCATTAATAAAGCCACCGTGTTGGCGATGTTTTACAACAACAAGGGCGCGCAAGCGTTGATTGATTTAGATTATACTCAAGCTTATGCCTACTTTAAGGCCGCAACGACCATCTCGCCGGATTTTGATGTCAGTTGGGGAAATCTAGGGATTTTATATCGATTAACCGGGCATACAGATCTTTCTATCAAAACTTACCAGTATGCAATAGCACTGGATGATAAAAATCTAACCGCGATGACAAATTTGGCGATTGCTCTAAATTTACAAGGCAAAACGGATGCCGTTATTAAGATACAAGAGAGATTACACAAACAGCGCATCAAAAATCCTTATTATCATGCGCTACTTGCCGATGAAGCCTTTTATAGTGGTAACAATAGATTGGCTATTAAACATTATAAAAGAGCAATAAAACTTGATAAAACGGTTCATGAATTTCATTTTGGTATCGCTAAGGTTTATTATAAGGAGAATCGTTTAAAACTTGCTAGAAATGCAATGGCTCGAGCGATAAACTTCAACGAAGGCCGTCATCAAGAAGAACTATACGTTGCCAAGCTAAACTTTTTAAAAAAGGCAGAGTAAGTTATTAAATTATACATTGTAATTTTAACTTTAATGGTGACCTATATATTGTTAGGTTGCTCAACCCCTTCTGAACGAGTAAGACTTACTCCTCAGTTTGTATTAGATAAACAGCAGCTTTACAAGCATATTGAAACCCTTTCCTCAGATGCTTTTAATGGTCGAAAACTTGGTAGTGAAGGTAATAGAGAGGCGCAAAAATATATTGTGCGCTCTCTGCAAAAGCTCAATATATCTCCGATGGAAAACTCATATTATCAGAACTTTACATATTCCAAGCTTTTTACCAATAAAGAAGGAAGTAATATTGTTGCTGTCATCAAGGGGGTAAGTAAAAGCAATAATAAAAAGAATATTGTTTTATCTGCACATTTTGATCATCTTGGAAGAAGTGGTAATAAAATATTTAATGGTGCTGACGATAATGCCTCAGGAAGTGCAGCATTGCTAAGCTTAGCGCAGCAATTAGTAAAACTTCCACTTGAGCATAATATTATATTGCTATTTTCTGACGGAGAAGAATCCAACTTGAAAGGTGCTAAGGCATTTGTAAAAAGACATATCAAACTATTAGCCGATATTAAGTTAAATATTAATATGGATATGCTTGCTGGAAGTCAACGTAGTCAACAATTGAATTTTATTAGTAAAGGATTAGGAAAATTATTGTCTGATCAACAATTAATAAAATTAAAAGATATTCAAAGTAACTCAGCTGTTGAGTTACACAAAGGTTTTAAGTCAATGAATGGTGCCAATATTTCCACGTCATCAAATAGTTGGATTATGGCCAGTGACCATGGTGTGTTTCATAAAGCCCATATACCATTTTTATATTTTGGTGTTGGTACACATAAAAATTATCATAAAGCTTCTGATATTTACAAAAACATTAATCCTGTACTCTTTTTAGGAGCTGTTGAGTCAATATACCAACAACTCATTTTTATAGATAAAAACATTTGATTTTTATTGAGTCTGCATTAAATATTATCTTATGGGTCGTTTTTGATAAGTTGTTTCACAAAAATTTGTTGTTTGCCCATAATTTAAATCTAACCAAATGGTCAGATTAACGTTATAATCTCCCGATAATTAAAATATAGCTTGGATAATCCATTATGGAAAAAAAATACATTACAGCACAAGAGTTGCTAGAAGATTCATTTCGACTGGCGGCTCAAGTATACAACGATGGCTTTAGACCACAGTTCATCGTTGGAATTTGGCGAGGAGGAGCTCCTATTGGCATTGCTGTTCAAGAGTTTTTTGATTTTAAAAAAGTCGATACAGATCATATTGCCGTACGTACATCTTCATACTATGGTATCAATCAACAAAGCAAAGAGATTAAAGTTCATGGACTGCATTATATTATAGAAAATGCTAATGCTTCTGACGGCCTTTTAATTGTCGACGATGTTTTCGATTCTGGTAGAAGTATTGATGCGTTGATCAAACAATTAGAAAAACTTTCTCGCAAAAATATGCCTGAAGATGTACGTGTTGCATGTCCATGGTATAAACCCAAAAATAGTAAAGTAGAGCGTGTTCCTGATTATTATATTCATGAATCCGAAGAGTGGCTAGTTTTTCCGCATGAGCTTTCTGGTTTATCTCATAGCGAAATTTCAGAAGGAAAGAAAGATTTAGCCAATATTCTTGATTTATTTAAGTAGTTTATTTAAGTCATTTATTTGGGAGTGGCTACCACAGGTTTTCAAAAAGTAAAATCCTGTGGTGTTACCCCGTGGCACATGGATGTGTTTAATCATTCAGTTAAAACAAAAACAATAAGATATACCATGAAACAAATTTTAATTATTAGTCTACTTATTGTATGTAAACTCAGTTTTGCTAAGATACCTCTAATATTATTGTCTATTGATGGCTTCTCTAATGAATATTTAAGTAAATTTAAGCCTAAAAACATGCTTTTGTTGGCCAACGAAGGTGTTTTGGCCGATGCGCTAACCCCTGTATTTCCAAGTAAAACTTTTCCTAATCATCTATCTATTATTACTGGACGTTATCCAAATCAGCATGGCATTGTGCATAATCGATTTTACCATCGAGACTTAGATAAATATTATCATTTAGGAGCTGCAGAGAATGAGGGATTATGGTTAACAGCCAAACCATTATGGGAACTAGCCGAGAAAAATAATATAACCAGTGCCATATATTTTTGGCCTGAATCTCAGGCTAAAATAGATGGTAAGTCGGCTACTTATAATATGCCTTATAAGCATGAAACGCCTAACAAAAAACGTTTTGATAAAATTTTGACTTGGTTAAATTTACCGTTACAAAAACGGCCTGAATTTATTATGGGTTATTTTTCTACAATTGATAGTGCTGGTCATAGTTTTGGACCAAATTCCAAAGAAGTTCGAGAAGCTATTGTTGATTTTGATCAGTTATTAGGAGATTTTTTAGCCAAAATCGATGAGCCCGTTAATATTGTTTTAGTCTCTGATCATGGTATGACAAACGTCAGTCATTCAATTAAATGGCAAGAGTATATTACTGAAAATAAAAAGCTTGTTGTCAGTAATGGTGGAACTCAACTCTATCTATACGCTAAAAACGTATCGGCACTTAATGATGCCCGATCACAACTAACTAAAATGCCTAAAGATGACAACAAGTTTACGGTTCATCAAAATAATAATTTTCCCAAACATTGGCAATTTATCAAAAACTCCCCAGTGATGCCTGATATTATATTAAACGCTATTCCGCCCTATGTTTTTGAAAGTAAAAATGGACACGTTTCGAAAGCAACTCATGGTTATGACCCTCAGTTAACTCAAGATTTAGAGGCTATTTTTATTGCTAACGGACCAGCGTTTAAAAGTGACTTCAAAATAGGAGCTTTCGAAAACATTCATATCTTTCCACTGTTAGTCAAAATATTAAATATCCCTGAAGTTAAAAATGTCGACGGTAAGCTTTCAGTGTTAAAGCCTATTTTGAAATGAAATTTTAGAGCATAAATAGGTCTAAAATAAAAATGTTATTTATGGTTAGTTAATGAATAATGATTAATAAAACCTCATGTTTTTCAATATGAATTAAACTTATGCTCTAAAGAGCGTTGCTTAAAACTTCATTTTAATATTAACGCGATTTATTCGTACATATATTCAGTAAAAGCTAGTAATGAATAGTATGAATAAGGTATCTTAAATCTCATAATCAACAAAAATTAATGAATGATGCAAAGTACTTATATTGCTAGACAAGCTATTTTTAATAGTAAAGCAGAAACTATTGGCTATGAATTATTATTTAGAGATAGTGAGGATAATAATTTTCCAGAAATTGATCCTGACGTTGCCACATCCAAATTGATCATTCAGAATCATATTCATGGTGATATAAAGTCAATTGCTATGGGAAAACCCGCTTTCATTAATTTTACTGAAAAATGTTTGGTTAATAAGTATCCGTTAATGTTTGACAATCAATCCATTGTTATTGAGTTAGTCGGTCATAAAGCGCCATCTCAACGGCTAATAAAAATTGTAAAGTATTATTATGAACACGGCTATAAAATTGCGTTAACAGAATACGATCTAAATGAACATTGGGATATTCTTTTTCCTTATATCTCAATCATTAAAGTTGATATTGAAATTACTAATGCCAAACGTATATCTCCTGTAGTAGAAAGATTACGTCCTTATGATATTGAGTTAGCAGCTGAAAAAGTTGAAACTAAATTTCAATTTCAATCACTCATAGAAGTCGGTTTTAATTATTATCAGGGCTTTTTCTATCATGAACCTGAGATCATTAAAGGACAAACCCTAGCCCCAATTAAAGCGCAAATGCTTGAATTAATGAGTGAAACATTTAATTCACCGTTAGACTATGGAAAAATTGCCAATATCATTAGTCACGATGTTAATTTAACTGTTGGTTTGCTTAAAATGGTAAATAATGTCGCAACGGGTACTACCATTAAAATTACCTCTCTTAAACAAGCAACAGCTTATTTAGGGGAAGATAAATTAAAACAATTTGTCTCTATCTTGGCATTATCCAAGTTAACAACCGATGAATCGGATGAAATTTCTAAACAAGCATTAATCACTGGTAAGTTAATGTCTGCTCTTGCATCTAATAGTGTTTTTAAGGAAATCAGTGGTTTTGCTTTTATAACGGGCTTACTAAGTGCTATAGAAATTATCTTAAAAATGCCAATTAATGAAATAATGAAAACCATGCCGTTAGCAGAACCAATCGAAAAAGCCTTAGTTGAACATTCGGGACTTCTAGGGGAATTGTTAAACTTGACCACTAATTACATCACAGGTCAGGGGGATAATATTCAACAGATGATTAAGCTCTATTCATTAAAACCTGACTTTATTCAAAAAGAATTTGTTGCTGCCAGTAAATGGTGTAACGAGTTAACAACAAAATAGTACGTTAAAAGAAACTATTATACGATGAAGATGAATTACATCACGCTAGGTACAAACAATATGGCGAAAGCCATTGAGTTTTATGACGCTCTTTTTACAAGTGTAGGTATTGATAAATGGTTACCTACAGGAAGAGTTGTTGTTTATCGTGGCGATGGTTTTTTATTTGCATTAGCGGAGCCTTTTGATGGAAATCCCTCAACGTCGGGTAATGGCACTATGATAGGGTTTGAAGTCGAATCCTTTGCAGAAATTACCAGGTTACATCAACAAGCACTATCGTTAGGTGGTACTTGTGAAGGAAAACCAGGAGCACGCCCAAAAGGTCCCGCAGCTTATATTCGAGATCTAGATAACAATAAGCTCTGCTTTTTCTGCATGGATTAAAGCCATTCTTAGTATTGTTTCGGTCTACAAGAATGGTCTCACAACAACTAAATTCCTAAGTACTCACGTCTAACTAAGGGAGAATAAGATAATCAGTGAAAAAAATTACACTTATTCAAGATGAAAACTTATCTTTTAGGATAAGTCAGCAACTGTTACCTCAAGAACATCAACGTTTGGACTTGTATTTTTCTATCCCTGAAGAAATGGGTATAAATGAAAGTACGCTTAATGAAGAAAATTACTTTTTCAGTAGTATAAAAAGCCATTGCGCTTATTTTTCAGAAAAATTGCATCTTCCCTTAGTGAGAAGTCGATTTATCAGTAAACAAAAGGGTGAACAAAGAGATTATCGTAGTAATTTAAACCTTTTTTCATATCAGCTTCGTATCGCGTTAGATACTGACATTAGTCAGATTTTAAAAATTGACGATATAGAAGCGTTTTACATTGCTGCTTTAGAAATAGCAGATCAAGCTCAAGCGTTATTAAAACAATTAAGACGCTATACACCTCCAGATCAAAAGTTAAGTTCGTATTTTGAAAATGTCGATAATTTCCTGAGTTGGCATATTGAACAATCATTTTTAGCACTGCTTGCCAACAGCCCTAAAAGTAATGAACAAGCTGAACAACGTGAACGTTTATTCAAGTTATGCCGGCAGGAAAATCAATACCGTGTTGAAAATCAATATAATTCACAATTAACATTAAATGATCCTAATCGTATCACAAATAAAATGCGCTTATTACAGCGCTTAAGTGAATATGGTGTAGTTTTTAAAAAACAAACAACTAACCTAAATACCAACCTAAAGCGTTTTGTTAAGGGTACAATAACTACAGTTGTTATGGCCTTTGTTATGTCTATTGTGCTCAATGCTCGTTCAGTTTTTAGCGAGGTTACTATCTTATTAATCCTTATCTTAGGCTTGATATATGGTATTCGAGAGATATTTAAAGACGATGTAACGCGTATTATATGGAGAAAAATCCAGCAAGGTCGCCCTAAATGGCAACACCTATTTGTTAATAGTTTAACAAAAACAAAAATTCTCTATCAAACCATATGGCTTGAGTATATTAAAGTTCAAAAACTTCCTTTGGGAGTTAACAAGCTTTTTCAAGAGCGCCGTCAACAAAATAAACAAGCAGCACAATTACTACATTTTCGATCTAGTACTAAGGTCACCGCCAAAAAATTTATGCCTGGCTATAATGAAATTCGTAATCAAACGTTCTTTAATTTGGCGCCATTTGTTCGATATTTGAAAAAAGGAGAAGGGCGCTTATATACATTAGATGGTAATAAAATATCTAATCAAGGTGTTGAACGCCGCTATCAAATTAACCTTGTTTTGGTTCAGACTAACAGTACCAACCAAGAATATTTACGAAGATTTAAAATAACTATTAATCGTTCAAAAATTATTAATATTGAACCAATGAAAGAAATTTGTAACTATGAGTAGCCCTATTAGTTACCTAATAAAACACTACTTTTATAAATTTTTATTTAAAAAAAGCGCTTAAATATTGGAATTATTAAATATTCTATATCATAGTTAATATTAATATAGAACAAGGAGTGTTTAATTATGAATAGTAGTGAATTTGAACGTTTAAATTTCCTCTCAGAAAAAGCCCTAAACGAAACCGCAACAGATCCCGAATTAAAAGAATTCTCTCAGCTATTAAACCATTGGAACAGTGCTGTTGAATTAAATCTATTTGGCGGATTTTATGATGAGCTTCATTAATATGATATTTATTATTGCAGTAAAGAATAAATATCTAAATGTTAGTCGCCATTCAATCTGGCTTCAACTTTAGTCACTGTCATGCAACGCAAATAACTGAACTTTAGACAACAGTTGATAAAATAGATGTCCCTATAAAGTTTCAAAAATAAATGTACATTTATCCTTAAAAAAATATACCATAATAGTCAATCTATTAAGTTAAGGATAACAAGTGCAAAAACTTCAAAAGGCGAGAACTGTTTTATCAGTAACTGTTGCAGGCTTCACAGGAAGCACAATTGCACTAATTAGCGATCAAATTGTTACGTCAATAAAATCAATTACCAATGTTTCAGAGCAAGTCGCTACTGGTGATCTAGAGAAAAACATCTTACTGTTTTTCATCTTGGTACCAACTTTATATATCACTCATTTACTATTTAATCACTTTGCAACATGGGCATTTAATATTAAATGGGTGAGAAGACTTATCCTTCAACAAGACTATGTTGAAGGCTATTGGTTAGTGGATAATAGGATAGATGATTTTGTTGTCAGTACAGGTGTTATGCATTATCAAATTATTGATGAACAGCTAAAGATCGAAGGTACACACTTCTCTTTGTCAGAAGATAACAGTGAACCTAAAAAAATTGCTGATTCAAGATCAATTGCTGCCGATTGCATTAAAGGTGACTACTTTAATCATTTCGATATTCCGGGTGTTGGTTGTGGCGTTGCAAATGGAAAATTTAGTTCAAAAAATGATGGTAGGATACCTGAGAGTTTTCAAGTGCAAGTCGTTATTGCCACATCACCTGCAAGTATTCTTGAATGGGGGCAAAATGCCCCAAATTGGATTAATGACAAGGTCAAAGGTTTTTCATATTTACCGGACCGAGAAAGAACAGAGCTGATTAACTCAATGGCTACTGGAAGAGTCGTAACCATGCATCAACATGGTATACGAATATCAAAAGAAGAATTCAATCAGGCTAAGGAAGGAAATTCAAAATCCTATCAGAGAAGCCTTGCTAAAAAGCATTTTGAAGAATTGCAAAAAGAAGTTTAGTGATACACTAATCCACTTTTCTCTTTTTACCACTTTCAGCACGTTTTTTGTTTTCACTCTGCACATATACGGTATCAGTTGTTGCCATGCTTGCATGGCCTAGATCTTCAGATATATCTTTGAGAGGGCGGCCACGCTCGATTTCCATACTAGCACCGGTATGTCTCAACCAATGTGCAGAAGCCTCTTTCAATTTTAACGCCTTATTTTCACCTTCAGATATGCGCATATTTTCATAAGCTTTATCAAAAACACTTTGTACTAAACGTCGTAAGTGCCGGGATGTCATACCGCCTTGACCTCTTACTTTTTCAACAAGAACCGAATTTTCATTACTCGATGGCAATCCTAGTAAGTCTCGGGAAGAACGATAACGCTCTAAAAAGGGTAAAAAATCAATTGGAACAGTAATATCTCTTAGTTTGCGGCTTTTTCCAAAGACTTTAAGCCACCAATTTTCATCATCATCTTGCCAAAAGTGTCCCATTGTTGGAGACCAATTTGCTCGTTCAGATAATTCTGAAATCCTTAAAAATAGTGTTTTTAAAGAAGCAATAACAAATAAGTTTCGTTCAAACATCGGGGTTTCATCAGCCATTTCAACGGCTGTATCTAAAACATATTGCCATTGACTAGCGGTTAAACGTTTAATTTCTTTAACTTGAGAGTCTATTATAAAATGCCGACAATCTTTTTTTGCTATTTGTGCAGGATTACCAATACAAAAATCTTCAGCCATTAAGTAGTTATAAAAAACAATAATAGCGGTAAACATCGATGAAAGTGTTTGTTGTGATGGACGATATTTTTTCTTATCAATGACATATTGAGATTTCAAACTTTTAGGAGCTTGAATTTTATATGGAAACCAAAGTTCATTGGCTGATGAATAGCCATTGGCTATTTTAAAACGTTCTTGGTTTGATGTACCAATCCAGGAAACTGGTGGTTGCCAACAAAAGTCAGCATATTCCAATAGGTCTGATTTACGTAATTGATCAATGGGTTTTTTGTTTTCAATAAATGACCATAATAGAAAACGCTCAACATCATTTCTAAATCTGTCATAAGTGTGAGTAGATTTATTTCTACCTATGTAAGTAAGAAAAATCTTTCCCCAATTAAACTGCTCGAGCCACCATGGTTCATTTGATGAGAATATCTTTGCTAACTCAGGATAATCTTCTAAATCAAAATCACATAAGTCTAGGTATGGCGGATATAAAGGTACAGGTTTAGTTAATAACATTATTTTTATTAAATGGATGGTTATTCATGTGAGACTAGTTTAAACGACTATATATACTATGTCCAATACTGAAGAGTATCGGACATAGTGAGGGTATGAATTAAAGGGAAGTGTTACCTGTAATCACAATTGATTTTCCTATTCGAACAGCTGGATTCACATACCCACCTAAATCACTTATATCGCCTTGAGATTCTTTTACTCCTTTTGTTATCTGAATCAGAGTCTCTTTAACAAATTCCTTTAATTCCATGTTTTACCCTTTTTTTTAAAATGATTTAGATAGTAATTTGGGATTAATAAATAAAAAACAACTTAAAGAAAACACTAAACAATGACCTTTTAAGCTGTAGCGTAGGGAAAAGTATCGAGTTGTACCCCGTAATACATTTACGATGTAAACAATATTTAGTCACCCGATCACCATTAAAATTCTAGCTGTTTTTTAGTAATGGTTCTCAGAAAACATCCATAACATCTTTTACATGCGATATGGGGATCAATTTCACCCCTGGGGTTTCTAATCGTTTATTGTAATTTCTTTTTGGTAATATGATGACTTTAAAGTCGTTACGAATCGCCTCTTTTACCCGTTCTTCTCCTGAGGGTACCGGACGTATAGAGCCGTCTAGTCCTATTTCGCCAAAAGCTATGGTGTTTACTGAAAATTTATGTTCTCTTGATGATGAAATCATCGCTAAAATCAAAGGCAGATCAGAGCCAACATCTTTGGTTAAATTCACTCCGGCAACCACATTCACGTAAATATCATTACCACCAATATTTTCCCCCATGCGGCTTCTCAATATGGCCAAAAGCATTTGCATACGCTTATAGTCAAAACCGACTCCGCCTCTGATCGGTATCTCGCCTTGCGATTCTGTTACCAGAGATTGAATATTGATTAAAAGTGTCCTACCCGTATCGTTTGATGCATAGGCCATATTTCCACTTGATTCAATGCCATCTTTATCTAAAAAAATAGCGGATGGATTGACAACATCTTGCATGCCCTTGGCTGTCATGGCAAAAGTCGCTATTTCTGTGGTGTCGCCAAATCGGTTTTTAGAAGATCGTAGTGTTCTGTATTTACTGTCGGCTTCTGTTTCAATTTTACACATACAATCGCCAATATGTTCGAGTACTCTAGGCCCCGCCATATCGCCTGATTTTGATACATGACAAACCAATATAACAGTAACGCCATGTTCTTTAGCTAGCCTATTTAACATGGCTGCGGACTCTTTTACTTGCGTTACACCGCCAGGAGAATTTGGCAGTGAACTAACAAATGCCGTTTGGATAGAATCTACCACTAGAAATTTATAATCGTCGGTGACTATGACACTACAGATAAGCTCAACGTCACCTGAATTCATTATATCTATTTTTGAAATATCGGCCTGTAGCCTTAGGCCTCTGTCTCGTACTTGACCTTTGGACTCTTCACCTGACGTATATAAAGCCTTCCCAATTTGACTTAATTGAGCACATGTTTTTAACAACAATGTACTTTTGCCAGCACCAGGGTCTCCCGCGACAAGAATAACGGAGCCCTCAACAATTCCACCACCTAAAACGCGGTTAAATTCGGCGCTGCCGGTGTCAAATCGAGTTAAGTCCATATCAGAGACGTCACTCAGTTTATCGACTTTGGCATCACCTTTAGAATAACCTTTGTGAGCATTTTTACTTGGAGTATGCTGCGTGATAACCTTTGATTCTTTAAACTCAGTGATACAATTCCAATTTTTGCAACTTGAACATTGACCTAACCACCGGGAATGATTTTCACCACATTCACTACAAACGTAACTTGTTGAATTTTTAGCCATAATATTATACTGTTCTTAATGTTTTTTTGCTGTTTTCTTGTTTAACTTACGGGTTAGATTGATAGCTAAAACACCTGTTAATCTTGCTTATATCCTGGTGCAATCGCTAAATTTTCAGCGCCATAAAGTGTTTGTCTGTTTCTTAAATACAGTTGATATTCTGCGCCGTTAAGTGAAGCATTTTCGGTACAGTCAACATTCCAGCGCCTTAATAAATACCCTGCCATTGCCGCCCTAACGTTTAGTTCTAATATGCCTTTATCCATTGCAAAATCTAACTCAATTGCGGTTGGGTGTTTTACGTTATTAGGATGTGGAATGATTTGTAGCGGCATCATGCGTGTCCACTGATGGTCTTCTTGTTTATTCTCAAAAGGCTCTACTACTGTTTCTGCTTCTTTAATGGTTACTTTGGCAATACGTGTTAGTACAAAGTCACGAAAGGACTGTGATTTTCTATCAAAAGCACGCACATGCCAGCGTAAACCATTATCTACAATGGAATGTGGCACAAGTTCCCGTGCTGCAGAGCCACTTGATAAAGAGGTATAAATAATGCTCACGGCTTTGTTATTAATGATCGCCTGAGATAACTTAGCGACCACAAAAATATCGGGAATGTTTAACTGACTTGGTGATTCAATGGGGAACTGAACATCGTGAATGGCGTCATAACCATCACTGATATTATTGGCCAATTTGATTAAAGTCTTGCGTGGGTCATGGCTAAATAGTGGTTTGAATGATGACTTAATTAAGTACTTTTTATTAACATTATCATAATCCATGTTCTCTGGTGCATGCTCTTTATATAACGCAATATCACGAGAGGCCGCAGCTAATCCTAGCTCAAAACGACTAACTATTTCGTAACGCGTTACAGTTCCAGTAAATAGTAGCTTAAAATCTATGTAAGCAAGACGTTGTTTTTGCGCGTAATTTAGAACATCGACATTCATTGTTATTATTCTTGTATAAAAATGTATAGCCAGTATGTATCATTTAGAGTCGCACTACAATTTCTTTATTTATATAGCAATTAAAGTGCCTTTACTTAATTAAACCTGGTTTTAAAACACGCTAACGACGTATTTTGTTAGCGTGCAGTTATTTAAAAGGCGTTATGAGCACACGGCATATACGTGAATAAAGTACAGTAAAATAACAATGTGATGGCTATTACTATTCCCCTATTTTTAACAAATAGAGTATTAGATATGTCTCGTTGTCTAACATTAACCAACACTAAAATAATTTGCTTACCTTATTCTTCTCACTCATTACGATGTTGAAATATCAAATCGTAATATGTTCACATGTACGCTTATTTATACAAATTTCAATATTTATTTTACCTATATACCATCTGCTAAATACCCATTTAAATACAGGCAAGGAATACCCTGTCGTTAATGTTATTAAACAAGTACGGCAAGGATCTCTTGTACTTCAACACGCTCTCGGTAGTCACCACCTTCTGATTTTGCGAATATAACTTTTCCTGATTTATCGAGCACAAATACCGCAGAAACGGGTAACTCTGCTGATTTATCATCATAAAAGCTGTAAAAATCATAACCCAGATCATTCATGGCATTTATTGCTGCATCAGAATTTTTAAATACTGTGGTAAATTTTTTAGCGACTTTATTACCAAGGTCACTAAGCACCTCAAACGTTAATTCATTTTCTTTAATCGCTCCTTGCGAACTGTCTGGACTCATAGGAGATATTGCAACTAAGTTGGCTCCTGCAGCTGATATTTGAGGCAGAGCATCTTGAAGAAGCTTCAGCTGTAAATTACAGTAAGGACACCATACACCACGGTAAAATGTTAATACTAACGAGCCTTTTTCCAACAAATTGGCCAAGTTCACCTGTTCACCGCTAGCATTAGGTAAACTAAACTGTGGTGCTTTTTCGCCAACGTTCAACCGTAATGGCGCGTTATGATTAGTGGCTAGTTGCTTAGCATCAGTGGCAAAGACTTGAAACTGCTCCTTAGGTAACATGCCTTCTAATTGACCAATTAATTTGTTTACTTCGTTTTTGTACGATGACGGCTTTGTAATTGCATTCATGATTTGTTCTCTTTGGTAAGTTCAAGTATTAATAGCTGCTCAAACATATTGAGCAACTGGGTATAGTTTAATGAACTATATCTAGTGAAAACACCGTATCAAAAGCAAAACATATGTGCGAAAAGTGCACTAATAAGACAAGATGTAGTGGTATAATCATCATTTGATTATTTTACGCAATAAAAAATTGATTAAAAAACACTAAGAAATAGGAAATTATGGACGTTGCCAACTTATACCTTTTTGCTGAAGTAATACGTCAGCGTAGCTTTAGTGCTGTTGCCAAAACTCGCGGCATTGCCCCTTCTTCAGTATCACGTTCTATTCGCGCTTTAGAAAAAGAAGTCGGTATTCGGTTGTTCCACCGTACTACCAGGCAAATTATGCCAACTGAAGCGGGCTTGCGCTATTATGAGCGTATTACTTCGGTGCTTGAAGAGCTAGAGCTTGCTCAACAATTGGCGAGTGACCATGACTCCCTTCCTAAAGGTACTTTAAAAATTACGGCTCCAAGAGTTTTTGGAGAACTCTACCTTATACCTTTACTACCAAAGTTTAATCAGTACTATCCTGATGTATCGTTTGAAATTGTACTGAGTGATGGTTTTACAGATCTAGTACAAGAAGGCATTGATATCGCCATTCGTGCTGGTAAGTTACAAGACTCAAACTATATTGCTAGGCAGCTATTACCGATGAATTTCTTCATTACTGCCAGCCCTGATTATCTCGCTAAAATGGGCACGCCTTCTTTACCTGAGCATATTGCTCAACATAACTGTTTAATATTCCCAAGGGCTGGACATAATCCTAATTGGCTATTTAAGACGGCAGATAAAATTGAAGAAGTGGCGGTTCAGGCAAAAATATTGGTGACTCAGTCGAGCGCAATTAAAAAATTAACCTTAGCTGGTATGGGGTTATCTTTGCTACCTGATTGGTTGGTGAGTCGTGATATCGCATCGGGTAAGTTAGTACAGCTGTTTGACGATAAACAAGTAACAGCAACAAATTATGATAGTGCGGTTTGGTTACTCTACCCATCTCGCGACTACCTACCGTTAAAAGTAAAAGTGTTTAATGAATTTATCCTCAAGCATTTTTCCAAATATCAATAGAAAAACCTTTGTGAACCTCGAGAGTTTACTATATTGATAGTCGTTCCAGCTCAGCTTTTAATTTTATAATGAGGTGTAAGTTATAGCTCAGATACCATCTACTTCTGAGCTTTCTTTTTTATGGTTGTAGCAAGGTGAATAACAAATGCACTTGAGAGACCTTGCTGTTTTATTTAATTAACCTTACGTATTGTGAACAATAATGTTATTAAAGAAAATTTTTCAATTGTCTAATGCTTCTGCCTTTAATGCATCAGTGAGCCAGCTTTTAGTAGGGAATCCTTGGCAACGCTTCTGCCCAATAATAATCGTTGGAACTACCGTGATTTTATCTTCCTCGTACGCATACTTTAAAGCATTTTTGTGTTTACTTTTGTACATATTGCACTCCAATGCGTTTTGCATAGCGTCGCGATCTAGGCCTATATCTTCTGCCAACTCAGCAAGGACTTTAATATCACCGATGTTTTTTCCTTGCTTAAAGAAAGCATTCATTACCGCGATAGAAAATTCGCTGCCCAAGCCACGTTCTTCCGCATATGAAAAACCTTCAAAAGCTTTCGTTGTTCGCGGTTGTGGAGATATTCTAGGTAACCTTATATCTATCCCCAGTTTATCAGCAAGAGGATATACAGATTGTTTCCATATGGATGGCAGATATTCATCTTCTACTTTTAAGGTAGGCACTGGAAAAGGACGAAGTTCAAAGGGGCGCCAACGTATTTTAATGTGTCTACCTTTAACGGCTCGCTGTAATACTTTGTCCACAAGCAAGCAGTATGGGCAGACATAATCAGTATAAACTATGATTTCTGTTGTCATGATATTCTCTAAGAGTTGATGTGGTAAATTAAAAAATTTTGAAACGCTTTTAATCCAACGCTGCCTATTTAAATCTAGCTAAATAGACAACACTAGATAGGAGCCGCATTAAGTATTTTTTGCCAAAAACGCATTAGCTGTTTTTAAATCAGCAAGAGGGTTAAACATCTCAAAGTTAAATTCTTGTAATGGCTGATTATGCTTAATAACATTGGGCCAATCGGGATTGGCCAAAGCCATTTTCCCTACGGCAATCACATCCGCTTGGTTGTTATCTAGTATTTGTTTGGCATCATTTTCATTAACTATGCTGCCATTGGCTATGACCGAAACACCGCCATGCTTCTTTGCAAGCTCAGCAAGGGATAAACCTTTGCCAAAGGCAGGATCTTTAGCGTTATATTCGGTCGTATGGATATAATCTACGCCACATTTTGCTACAAACTCGAATGTGGATTTAGCGTCTTCATCTTTTGCTGGCCATTTATATTCAAAGTCATTAACCTTGCCTTGCGAAAAACGTATACCAATAGTAAAATCATCACCCACAGCCTCCCGTATAGATGTGATAACTTCTTCATATATTCGTAGTCTTTTCAGTAATTTTCCGCCGTATTCATCGGTGCGTTCATTGGTGTGTACGGTAATAAATTGATCGAGTAGATAACCATTAGCACCGTGAATTTCAACACCATCAAATCCTGCATATTTTGCTAACTTAGCAGCGTTAACAAAGCCATTGATGACATCATTAATGTCCTCTTTATCCATGGCTTTTGGCGTAGAATAATCACCATTTCCGTAATAAAAAGTCATTTCTTGACCTAGCGGTTTTACAGCAGAAGGGCCGGCATTAGATCCTGTGTATTTATTATATTGAGAAAGCGCTCCCGCATGCATTAGTTGTGCGATGAAAAGCGAACCACTCCTATGAACGGCATCGACAATAGGCTGCCAACTTTTAGCTTGTGCTTCATCTGTCAGTCCCGGTTGGAATTTATAGCCTTGGCTATAATGTTTATCAGGGTATAAACCTTCGGTGATGATCAGTCCAAATCCCCCTTTGGCGAACGCTTGATAGTAATCTTTCATTAATGGCCCTGCGGTACCATCGGCTTTACCGCTCACGCGTGTCATTGGTGCAACTGCCAACCTATTTTTAAGGGTAAGTTTGCCAATTGTATGATTTGCAAATATATCAACATGTTTATTTTTCATTGCGCTATTCCTATTGCAACATTTAATTAAGTGGCTGTATTTTTACATCAAAAGAAAACAATGATAATATCAATATAAATTGAATCACTATTAACTTTTTGTTGAATATGTCCAAAATCAACCAATTAGAAAGCTTAAAAGTTATGAAAGCGGTTGTTGAAGAAGGAAGTTTTACCGCCGCTGGGAAACGCCTTAATTTATCCGTGGCTAGAATTTCCAAATCGATTGAGCGACTAGAGTTGGAATTAAATGCAAAGATTTTCATTCGCAGCACTAGGCATATGCAGCTTACAGACAGTGGTGAGCGTTGCTATCGATATGCACTTAAGCTACTTGAACAATGGCGTGGACTCACGGATGAGCTAGTCGAAACGCAATCTAAACCCAAAGGTAAGATAAGAATAAGTGTACCAATGAGCTGGGGGTTATGTGTATTTTCAACGGTTTTAGCCAAATTTATGGCCAAATATCCTTTGATTTCTATTGATGTTCATATGAGTGATATGCATGTCAACGTTATTGAAGGAGAGTTTGATTTGGTGCTTAGATTAACCAATAAACTTGAAGATAGCTCTCTACTTTGCAAAAAACTAAAAACCTACCAATTCACGGCATGTGCATCACCAGAATATTTTGAAAAATTCGGTGTTCCTATGACGCCTAAAGAACTTAAAAGCCACCGTTGTTTAGTTTATTCACAGCAAGGAGATAGACGGAAGTGGCAGTTTATAAAAAATCAAAAAATAGTCGATGTTTATATTGAGCCATGCTTACAATCCAATAACAGTGCATTATTTACTAAAATGTTATTAGCTAATCAAGGAATTGCGCTCATTCCTAATTTTGTCGTAAAAAATGAAATTTTGTCGGCGAAGCTAGTGCCCGCTTTAACAGACTATTCGACGGAAGAGTTGAATCTTTATTCATTAAGGCCGATAGATCATATGCCCTCAATGCGACTTAAGCTTTTTACTGATTTTCTTTATAATGAATTAAGCTAATGCTGATATCTATAACTCGATAACTTTAGTGGTTTATGTTAAATCCTTTAATACAAACCAAAGACTGAATTAAGCTTTATATTCACTAAACCTAAAGTCGTTTTATTGACAACATCTTCCACTGAAATAAGGAAATATCATTGGGCAATGACATGAAAAAGTGTCTTTGTAATAGTTGACGATAATCCCTACTATCCGCTATAAGTCTTTCACTACGTTTGCCATGGCTTGTTTCAATAAACTTACCGTTCGATATAGTTAAGCGCCCCGTTTTAGTGGCAATAGAACAAACTGATTTTTTAGTAAAGTTAGACTTTGAAGACGTTTGTTGAAATTCACACATTTCCGTGAAAGCTTCTATTTCTTGTGGATTTAAAGTAAAAATGTACTGAGGCAGCCATTCTTCCTCATTTTTTTTGCGATATAAAACATATCTATCATTTTGTGAAGTTATTTTGTAAAGATAACCACGTTGTTCCACAGGCTTTGAGTCAAGTTCTAAAGGACTAATAAAAGAATCACCAAAACCTACATCAGCAATAGATAATATCCCTTCACATTCTATAAGTAACAATAGGTGGTCATATTCCATACCGGGGATTTCCCCATCAAACACTTGAGCTGAGAGTAAGCTCACTTTAAAACCGCAGGCTTTGAGCATTTCAGAAAATAAATAGTTGAGTTCATAACAAAATCCACCACGATTTTTTGTCACTACTTTTTCAAATAATTGCGGTATAGATAAGTTAATTTTATTGCCTAGATGAATATCTAGGTTTTCAAAAGGTATACTTTCCATGTGAGCTTGATGTAAGTTGTGAAGAGTCTCTCTATCAACATTTACGTTGCCTTGAAAGTTAATCCGCTGCAAGTATTGCTCTACCAATTGATTATTCAGCATAAAGTTCTCCTATAAATTGTTCAATATGATGTTGATATTGAGTAATTTCGATATCATCTTCAACACAACAATAGAGCATACCTTGGTAAGTCATGCCTAAATAAGCGTAAGACAATTTAAAGGCTTCTTCAAAACATGATGCTGGAACTTGGTCACACCCCGTTGCAAGCAGCGCTGCAGGTTTACCTCTAAGTTGGCGACCTAAATCTTTATTTATCTTAAGTAAATCTGAGAATCTATCAAGAAATGTTTTCATTATTCCACTGGCAGAATACCAATAAACTGGAGACGCTAAGATAATACGATCAAAACCTAGTATATTTTTCATTAACATTAAAAAGTCATCATTGCTGTGCTTAAACTTATAATCAAAGGGGTTAATATTATAGTCGTTCAGATTAAAAATCGTTGCCGGAATTTTGCAAGCAACCGCAAGGCTCAATTGCTCTGTATTCCCCTTATTTCTAGCACTTCCTACGATAATTGCCGTTTTCATTAAATAGACTCCTCAGTTAAAAATTTATATCACTTATCACCAAACAGAATTATTTTCGATTGATTAACCAAACACCAATGAGCATGCAAATGCAGCCAACAACTCTATTTAGTGTCAGAGGTTTTATTGGAAGTTCAAACCACCCATAGTGTCCAGCAATTAGTGCCAATATGATTTGTCCCGACATTGCACATGAAATCATAGCACCGGCTCCCATTTGGGGAATAAGCCAATAAAACAAAGCAACACCTACGGCACTGAGCAAACCTCCCAGAAACCATAAATACAATGGCACAGACTTAATCATCACAGCGCTTGGATACTGTTTTGAGAATAAACCAATAATACCAATGGTAAATATCAAACTTGCCGTAAAAGCAATGCAGGTTGCCAACATAGGACTTTTTAGTAGTAGTCCAAGTTGGCTATTCAAACTAGTTTGTGCTGTTATCAGCACTCCGGCAATAAAAGCCAGTAGAGGTAAATAGATCATCTGCGCATGATAGAAAAAAATTTAAAATAGTGCCTTTACATATGTTGATTTTACTCGGCATTTAATTTTTTACGGATACGACTTAGTTGTGTAGGCGTGATGCCCAAATGTGAGGCGATATGAAAAAGTGGAATACGTTTATATAAACTTAGGTTTTCAACCAGAAATTGCTGATAACGTTTAGTCGCCGACTCTTGTATTAAGGCAACCTCATGTTTTTCTTGATTAATCAGCCAATTCCTCTCCAAATACTGAATATGATAGTATTGCAAATCATGAGAATTATTTAACAGCTTCCTATAGGCTTTATGATTAATGAGAATAAGCTGTGTATCTTCCATGGCTTGAATTGTAAACTTTGATGGTTCAGATAATAGCAAAGCGACCATAGCTCCAGGAAAAGTCCCTTCGCCAAAGAAACGTTTGTTATATTCATTACCATCTTTGTCACAAATATAAGCTCGTAATAAACCTGTATATACATAGGAAAATGTTTCAGGTATATCTCCTGCTTTGTAGATGATGCCGCCATTAGGCACATTAATCCATTCGCAGAGCTGCTTTAAAGCATGCCAAGTTTCTGTAGATAGAGGTGAATATAAATCCATTGACGTTTTAAGTGATTTATATGCAATGTTTTCTTTAATGGAATCTGACAATACTTTTACCTTTACTTCCAATGACCTTATAGCTTATCAATTCTTGCCGGTAGATAGCTGTGGATTTGATCTTAGGGATGATTAAAATAAATACAAGCTTTGAATATAAATATATTCCCTATCATCAATAAGTAACTCAGCTATTTTTATTGTTCTTAGTGGTGCCTTCATTCTTTGTTTATGTTTCGTCAGTTTGAATGGCTAGTTTTAAAGTGATCCCATCTGTTTTTAGCGACGTTGCTAAACATTCTACTTGTCATAATAGAAAATAGGTTTTGTAAATAGTTAAAATCGTACTGTGTAATTATCATTTTGGCTGCGAGGTAACTTTAACTCTGAGGAGTTTCAAGTATATGTAGTTTCCAATTATCCAACAAAATATTCTTAACAAACTTAGTGATAGACGATAAAATACCTATACTGTTAATTGATGTTGATCAAATTAATTATTTTTGGAAAAATTAATTTTGAAATGTACCGTTTTTACGATCTATTTACTGATATTTTTATCACCTATTGCTTTAAGCAATACCGTTATAAAACTAGGTGTTGAAAACAGTTGGCCTCCCTATTCTGATTCGTTAGGAAATGGTATTTCAAAAGTGAGAATACAAAAAGCGTTTAGTGCAATGAATGTGAGGGTTGAATTTTATGTTTTTCCTTATGCCAGAGTATTAAAAATGACAGAAAATGGTGAATTAGATGGTGCATTTAACGTCACTAAACAAGCCAGTACGATTGATAAGTTTAATTTTCATCAAACTCCTTTATTATATGCCCATGCGTCTTTCTATTACCCCCCAAACTCAACCTTAGATTATAAAAACGTTAATGAAATTCCTGATAATACACTAATAGCCCTAATTATAGATTATGAGTATGAAGATCAATATGAAGCGAATAGAGCGCGATTTAGTGAAGTACGTGTATCGAAACAAAAACAAATCGTTCAACTGCTTCTTAAGCAACGTGTCGATATGGCAATAATGTTTGATGATGTAGCCAAATACACTCTTGAACAAATGAAACTTCCAATAACTGCGATAAAAAAGGGTTACTCCAATCATACTAGTGAAATATTTGTCGCTTTTAGTAAAGTACGAGTAACGGATAAAATGATTAAACAATTGGATCAAGGATTACGTAAGATTAATAACACCACAAATCTTAAACATTAATGTTTTTTAGATATTGCCTTCTAATCATCATGATTACGCTTTACCTGCAGGTTTAGTTCTATTATTTATAATCATTTTAAGACAGTTTTAGCCACCAATTTGTAATTTAGTTAGCAACACTATGTAACAGCTCCTGAATTATAATAACCGTATTTAATTGAGTACAAAACCGTTACAACTATGGTTAATTTAAATCCTATATAATTGTGGTATAATATCATCAGTTAATTAATGACACCTGTGTCAACAGTATGTAAATGGTTGATATAGCTGTTTATTACTTCCCTTACAAACCTGGAAATAGAAGTAAAAGATGAAAATAAAATTGATTAAAGACTTAACGATTAATGATGAAATTATTTCAGCAAACGATGTTTTTGAAGCACAAAAAATAAAGCCTAGATCTTCTACGATAGAATTAACAACGCTACAAGGCAATGTAGTACGTGTATTCCACTACGAATATACCGAAACCGAAGAAGTGTAAACTTGCCATCCTCATCAATCAAATACAATTAGGTATGATGAATTTGATTAATGAGGATGAATAATTCTCCCTATTTTTGTAACAACTCATAATTTCATCAAAAAAGTTAAAATTCTAGCCCTACTTCCAAATTTAAACTTATTACACTAATGATTTGATCATTTTCAAAGAGCCTAATGATCCAATTTAAGCGTTGTGTACTTGGATATAAGTATTATATTTTTTGGAACAGAATATTGGTGCTTTCCTGATAGCTTGATATTGCACTACAAATGGCTGCTGCATTGTCTTAAACAGCTTGAACTTGATCACCAAGAGGATAAATAATAGCTAGTTTATGAGAATTTTTTCCATTGATGATAGTTGAAATTTAGTTAACATTTGTAACAGGAAAACTTTCGAATTTATGTTTAATAAGTTCTTTTAAGTTATTATCTATATAGAGTGTAGATACCACTTTTTTATCATCAACTGTCCAATGCAAGTGACCATGATTATTCAATGTTACCGATATTGTGTTTAGTCCTTCTTTGAAATGTTTCTCTGGTAAATGAACATCTAAGCCATATATCCTTTGTATTTTAGTGCCATTAATATATAGGTGTGCATGCCCTTCAACAAAACCTGTTTGTTTATCAACTGTTGCTGACATCAATTTGGTCATGTTAACAATTGAAGTTGGAGGAGGCATTAATCTGTAACTCTGTATTTGAACATGTAAATTATACCCAGACATCGTGTCTTTTTTTAGTAATAAACTCAATGAGGGTTTTTCTATATGACTTGGAACAGCAATGGGCATATGAGAATGGTCCATCTTAATGAGTATTTTATTATTTTCTGAGGATTGAGCATTAACGTCATTAATAATCACATTCAGTATTATGGCTAACAAAACAAAAATATTTTTCATTATTTTCCTGCTTCTCTTGTGAAGAGAAAGTAATGAAACAACATCACTTTCTTTGTATTATAGAGTGATGTATTTTTAATACTAAGGTCTTGGAGGTGGAGGCATTACACCGCCCTCAGCAGCACACTGACTTATTGAATTACTCGTAAGTTTTCCTTTAAAATTTGGCCCTATGGTATACGGGTAGGATGGGATGAGTTTACCATTTGGCGCTTGTGTCAACGTAATATGGTAATGATATCCTTTACCATCATTGCTATCGTGACCATTGTTCTGATCTAACTGTGCACCTTCAACCGTCTCAGCCGCGTAGTAGTAGTCTTCATAAAAATAGCCATCGTTTGCCGCTAGTGTATTACCCGATAAAGTCGTTACACTCTCGCCAATATCTGGACCATTAACCACATCTTCTACACCTTTTGATATATCATAAGGGTCAACGAGTACACAACTTCTCTTCCCCTCTGTATTACATCCACCTTCGCTAACATCTGCGCCATAATTACGAGCTTTCCAGCCGCTAATCGCTAAAGTATTCTCATTTTCGTATGGTCCATAAAGAGGAAAGCCATCAGCAGAAAAACCATAGATGGGTGAATGTGCATTGCCGTTATCTCCCACTAAATTTGCCAAGCAACTCGTATAGAAATGATGATGATAATCGCCCTGTGCGGCATGACCACCACAAATGTCTACATCATACTGTTCTGCAACGGGAGCCAAGGTATACCAAAGGTTATCACCTGAACTCATACCATCCCCCCAGTTATAGATACTGGTACCATTAACCATTAAGCCAATTTTTCCTAGACCCGTTTCACAATCCTCTTCACTTTCTTCATTTGTGGTTGGCGCCGTTGGAAAATAGGTTTTTTTATCTTGCTGAGTTGGACATCCTGGTCCTGGAGGCCAATAGCCATCACCACCGGTAGTAGTGCAATTTTCTTGACTGCTGTTGTAGCCAATATCCTCACCAAAGGTGACCGTTTGTCCTTCAACGATCGTTGTACTTCCTGCTCGAAAATCAGTATTTGCTTTTGGTCGTTTATTTAATTGTTCAACTATTTCGCTGGTGACTATCACATCGTATTTTGGTATTCCCGTTGCTTCAATATAGGTATATGTAACGTCTGTATTATTTTCCTCTAGAGTAACAGTTTCAGCTTTTTGTACATTCTCTAAAACGCTACCTAAAGAAGAATAAATGTTAGCCGAGCTCGTTTCATTATTAATTATCCAGTCGCTTAAAGCCGTTGTGGTCTGTCCATTAACTACGATATCAATACTATCTGATACAGGCGTATTAGTTCTGTCATCTACCGTTATTTCAAAGGTAAGTACTTCTTCGTTTTCAAGTAAAGGAGTAGTAAAGGTAATGGTATTATTATCAATCTGATTAATGGTGACAGAAGTGCCTGATGTTTGTAGCCAAGTCGTGCTAACGTCATCATCATCAGTGATGATGGCACTAATAATAACTTCTTGTTCTGAATTAACTGTTTGATCCGCTCCAGCATTTACTAAAGGTATTGTATTAACCAGTTCTCCTATTTCCATGGAATCAGACGAGTCACTACCACCACAGGCGGTTAAACCTAAAAGAGGGATCAAAGCCAAGATTATAATCGATTTTTTCATGTATTCTCCAAAAATAGCTACTTTCAAAATATAATGAGTTTGAAGAAGTCTACCAATGACTAGGTGAACTTTAGGTGAATTGGTGATTTTCAAGTAAGTTATACTCAATAAAGTAAATTCAGTTTTTAAAATTCAAACTCAAATAAGGTGTGTTTAGTGGTTGTGCTTGTCGTAGAGGATAATAGGGCTTTAGCGGCGAATATTATTGAGTTTCTTGAGGCTCATGACTTTGAATGTGATTATGCCGATAACGGTATTTTAGGGTTGAACTTAGCAATAAAACAATCATTCAACGCCATAATTTTAGACATTATGTTACCGGGTAAAGATGGCATGAGTGTCTGTACCGAAATAAGAAAAGCGGAAATTTATACCCCCATTTTAATGTTAACAGCAAGAGATACGTTAGAAGATAAACTAGAGGGCTTTAATGCTGGAACCGATGATTATTTGGTAAAACCTTTTGATTTGCCCGAACTTATTGCTCGAATACAAGTATTAACAAAGCGTTTTTATAAGAACAATACTAAATTGACTATTGGCGAACTGACCATGGATATTGATGTCAGAGAAGTCTCACGCTCAGGTCAAGTGATAGAACTAAATAAAGCCTGTTGGCAAATTTTAGAAGCGTTAATGATAACTTTTCCAAATGTCGTCACTCGCCAACAGATAGAGCAAATTATTTGGCCCGATCAATTACCCGATTCCGATGTACTTAAGACTCATATATATAAATTACGACAACTTATTGATAAACCATTTGATAAACCGCTCATTCAAACGGTAAGAGGCGTAGGTTTGGTATTAAAAGATGACAAATAAAAATAGTTTAAAATATCAGTTCAAAAAACAATTGGCGATCAGTATTGGCTTACTGGTGATCGTTTTTTCTTTTTTACTTTATCAGATTTTTTTTATTGGCATTGGTACCACAATGCACCGCACTATGATGTCAATGGCCGGTCACTATGCTAAACAAATTGAATTAAACCCAAATATTTCCTTACCCAGTGGTGGCGCATATTCCGCTTTTGTTGGTAGAGAAGCAATCCCTAATAAAATAGAGCATTTGTTTGATTTTGATGCAATCAAAGATTTTTCATTTTCAGTGAATGATGGTGACAGATTCGTAAAATCATCTCGACCCAAAAGTGTCTTTTTTTTGGTTACCTACCCAATAAAAAATACCACAGATAAACTTTATTTACTTTATAACGAAGGCCCTCCTAAAAAGGGTTTTGCACACACACAAAAAAAAGGTCCGTTATTAAATGTTCCTCTTTCCATTGCCCTTATCACTTTATTAGCAATATTATTGGTATTTTGGATAGCACGACGTTTAATATCTAAAGTATTAAACCCCATCAATGAGCTTGCTGATATGGCGAATGGGCTAGATGAATACAACCCTGAGCTTTCATTTGAAGTGATGAATGATAAAACTGAAATAGGTGTAGTAGCAAATACCTTGCACCAAACAATGGACAGAATTTATCAATTTCATCAAAGAGAAAAACAGTTTCTACAAAATGCGAGTCATGAATTACGCACACCAATTGCTGTTGTTTCTTCTGCATTAGACATTATTGATTTAAGAAATAGCCAAGGAAATTCTAATATTGCTGACCAATACATAAATATTAGAAGAGCGAATAGAAACATGACTGAGCTTATTGGAGCGCTGTTATTGTTAAGCCGAAACGATAGCAGCAAAGTCCATTTAGAAACTGTAGATCTAAATAAATTATCAGAAGCTATCATTGACGAACATCAATATTTACTTAAAGGAAAAGATATCGTAGTTGATTTTGTTGCTAAAGATAATATTTTACATGAATTACCCTTAGCGCTTTGTAGAATTGCATTGAGCAATCTGATACGCAATGCATTTGAGCATACGTTATCAGGTATTGTTTGTGTACAACTTTCAAATCTTACCGTATCAATTACTAACAGCTCTTACTTAGTAGATAATTACCATAGTGCTGGTGAACAAGGCATATCGCAGGGACAAGGATTTGGTATAGGCTTAGAAATCGTTAAAAAAATTGCCTCACAACAAAACTGGCAACTTCAATTTTTATCAGCACATGAAAGTACTAACCAAGTGATTATTTCTTTTGAACAAAAATGAATTTATTTTATCCAGCTATTAAAAGTTATTTGAATTAAAGTACCTTGGTATTGAGCAAATATTTGGTTGAATTATTGATGCCAATAAATTCGAGTTATCCCCTACTTAACTTGACTCAATTCTACTTAGCGATGCTTAATTTATGGCTCAATCTTTTGGTATTGAAAGCATCGGTCCTGTAGGAATAAATAAACTCGGTTTGTTAATTTGCTGAACAGTTAAATTATGGGGAATATGAGGTTTAAGTAAATCTGTAAACATCTCTACATTCTGATTTGACGAGTCTAACCATGCATTAATCGTCTCGCCATCTTGCGGTAGCATCAATGGACTGGCTTTTGTATGAAAAGGCATTAATTTTTCATGAGCTGGCAAGGTGATCACTGAGCAAGATAAAAGTGTTTCTTGAGTGCTTGGATGTCGCCACTGGCGATAAAGACCACCAAGTGCAATAGCTCCTTGGTCAGCATAAAAGTCATGATAACGGGCATTACTGCCCTTACCTTCGGTTTCTCCAAATCCCTTGGCAACGATGATACAACGACTTTCTCTATAGGCAATAAAGCCTGCGCTCCTGGGAGTATTCAATTTATCATAACGCGTATTGAACGACGTATATTTTGACGGTTTAAAGCCTTGTTCTGTCGGTTCTTGTAATAACCACCAATGAGCATTTTTCAATTGTCGTTTTTTATTTTTTTCTATGACAATCGAAATAACATTTGCTGCACTCAGCATACGCCCATAGCACATTGTTTCTCTGGGGTTTTCTATTCCTAAATTTGCTAACAAATTAGTAATAAAAGGATCATCAGATACATTTAATCGACCACACATTGTTAATCTCAACTTGCAAGAACGTCTCTTTATTGTATACTGTAAATATATACAGGTATATTGATTATGAACGAAATAATAGAATTGTTACAACGAAAAAACTTAGTGTGGCACGCCAAAGAAGAAAAACCAATCTCTGATGTAACCCCATCAGGTTATGTTGATCTTGACGATAAACTTCAAGGTGGTTTACCTAATGTCGGTGTTGTTGAGGTGAGCACTTTAGTTGGGATTGGAGAGCTTCGTTTATTATTACCCACCATTATTAAACAAGCACAAAAAAGGTTAACTGTATTTATTCAACCACCGAGTTTTGTTAACGCTGAGTACATGCACAATCAAGGATTTGACCTAAATAATATCTTAATTATTTTTCCAAACTCCACCAAAGAAGCCCTTTGGGCTGCAGAGCAATGTTTAAAAAGTGGTGCATGTAATGCTGTACTATTTTGGTGTCAATCACTGGAGGTACATCAAGTCAGACGTTTTCAAGTGGCTGCTGAAACCGGACATTGCGTCAATTTTATATTAAAAGGCGAGCAAACTAATACGTTATCTTTACCGGTACCTTTAAGTATTCAATTGTCGCCACACCCATGGGGGATCAACGTTCGCATACCTAAACGCAGAGGAGGTTTTCCTTTGTCTGAGTTCACTGTTGATATGTCATTTCACTGGCCTTCATTAACCTTACACCCGCCAGAGAATAACATTGTTTTATTTCCTACGGCACAAGTCGTTTAAGATGACGCTTTGGCTTTATTTGCACTTTCCAGTGCTGCAACTCGACACTCTTTATTCTGATCAAAAAGACAAGTCGATTATTATTGTTGAGGCAAAAAAAAATGCCGTTGTACAATTTAATAACGCAGCATCGTTACATGGAATTACCTTGGGTATGGGATTAGGCACTGCGGCTTCGCTTTGTTGTGATTTAAATGTACATCCCTATCAGGCAGACATTGAAAAAGAAAAACTATTAGAGATTGCACATTGGCTGTATATGGTAACTTCTGATATTGTTTTTTTTGAACCCAATGGCATATTACTTCGCGTGAGTAACATGCTGACTTTATATGACGGTTTAGATAATTATTGGCAAGCAGTAAAAATGCATTTAACGCCATTAAAATTACATTTTCATTATGCTAGCGCCTGTTCACCTTTGGCCGCACAATTACTTGCTCAGTCTGGTTTTGATCAGGTAATCAACAATGAAGAAAAATTACTCGGGGCAATTCAAAAACATAACCTGATTGAAACAACATTACCAACTAAAACTATCGAAAAACTTAGCCGTATAGGGGTAAATAGTTTAAAAGATCTACTCAGTATTCCTATGACAGAAATTGCTAAACGCTTCGATATTTCATTGGTAAATTATATAGGAAAGCTGACAGGAAAATTTAAGCACCCTATTAATTTTTATACCCCTCCCGTATGCTTTAAACGTTGCTTACAATTGTTATTTGATATTGAAAATACACAGTGGTTAATACGTCCTTTAACGCTTTTATTAAATAAACTCGAAAGTTTTCTCACTTTAGCTGACAAAGTAACACATGAAATAGTTATTACCCTTCATCAAAGAGATAGTGATGATGTTGACCTAGTTATTAACTCAGCACAGGGTGATAACACGGCAAATAAATGGCTAAAGCTTTCCGCATTAACGTTAGAGTCTGTGCAAATAAACGCGCCAGTTCACAGTATTACCTTATGTGCTAGCCGTGTAGTGGCAAGACATATCGCGGAGGTTGATTTATTTTCTGGTTACCAAGCCAATACATCCCCTTTAGAATTACTTTCTATTTTACAAGCGAAGCTGGGTAAACAAGCGATAAAAGGACTGACACTTACCGAAGATGCAAGACCTGAATTGACTAGTCAATTCTGTGAACCATTGTCCTGTGAACGATCGTCTAACGCCATTAACTTGTCTCTTGAGGAAAAATTACGTCCTAGTTTATTGTTACCCGTCCCAGAGCGTTTAATAGATAAGGTATCTGTTATTCAAGGGCCTGAAAGGATCGCTACCGGTTGGTGGGATGGGCACCCTATTGTTCGAGATTATTTTATTGCTCGTAGTAAACAAGGCCGTTGGTTATGGATATTTAGAGATCAGAAAAAAGAATGGTTTCTGCACGGTGCATTTAGCTAATGGCTCTTTTTAATAACCGTACCTTCAATTATCGTATCTTTAAGATAAGACTATTCAAAATAGAGCCATCAGTAGATGGCCTTCAATGTGTACGTTGTTAAGCGATGAAATATGCTGAATTATTTTGCCAAAGTAACTTTTCCTTTTTGGAAGGAGCTTCGCACGCAGAAGAGCTGGTTACCCAAGCTGATTTTTTAGGTTACTCTGCATTAGCTATTACGGATGAGTGCTCGGTTGCAGGTGTTGTACGGGCATATACTGCGATAAAACAGCATGAATTTGAGCTTAAACTGATTGTTGGTAGCTTATTTTCCTTAGGAACAACATTAAAAGTCATATTGTTATGCCCTAGCCGTACTGCCTACGCTGAACTATGTCGGATCATTACCAATGCACGTCGAAGAAGCCCAAAAGGAGAATATGAACTATCAGAGTGGGATTTAACCTCAATTAAACATTGTCTATTTATTTGGCTTCCTAAGAACGATACCTCAGATGAATATTGGGCAGAATGGCTCTATAAACACCATAAGAATCGATTATGGATTGGTATACAGAATCATCTACAAAGTCATGAAAAAGCATACGGCCAACACTGTAAAGATATCGCTCAGCGACTAGATATACCTATAACCGCCTGCGGCGGCGTATTAATGCACAATGCTACACGACTACCTTTACAACATACCATTACGGCTATTCGTGAAGGTACAACGCTAGCAAAAGCAGGACACCTTTTACTGTCTAATACCGAGCGAGCTTTACGTTCAAAAGAAAAGCTCTCCAAGTTATTTCCTACAAAGTGGCTCATTGAAAGTATTAAAATTGCTAACCGATGCTCATTTTGTTTAAGCGAACTACAGTATGAATATCCTAGCGAACTGGTGCCAAAAGGGAATACAGCAATGGAGTATTTACGCAAACTTGTTATGGAGGGCATTGAAATACGCTTTCCTTTAGGTATCGACGACAACGTACAAGGGATTATTAATAAAGAACTCACACTTATTGAAGAGCTTAACTATCCATTTTTCTTTTTAACCATTCATGACATTGTCATGTTTGCAAAGTCTCAGGGGATTCTATATCAAGGCAGAGGATCTGCGGCAAACTCTATTGTGTGTTACTGCCTTGAGATCACCGCTGTAGACCCACGAAAAATATCGGTATTATTTGAACGATTTATTAGCAAAGAGCGAAATGAGCCTCCCGATATTGATGTTGATTTTGAACATGAGCGTCGTGAAGAAATTATCCAGTATATTTACAAAAAATATGGCAGGCAGCGAACCGCACTCGCCGCAACGGTTATTTCCTATCGTTTTAAAAGTGCTGTGCGTGATGTCGGTAAAGTTTTAGGTATAACTAAAACACAATTAAATTTTTTTATTAAGAATATTAACCGTAGAGATAAAGATCAGAATTGGCAAGCTCAAATCGTTGAGTTAGGTTTGCAACCAGAGTCATTAAAAGGCCAACAATTTATTCATCTAGTGAATGAAATAATGGGTTTTCCTCGGCATTTATCACAACATGTTGGTGGCTTTATTATTTCATCAGGCCCCTTGTATGAGTTAGTGCCAGTAGAAAATGCAACAATGGAAAATCGCACAGTTATTCAATGGGATAAAGACGACTTGGAAAGCTTAGGTCTTTTGAAAGTGGATGTCTTGGCCCTTGGCATGTTAACGGCAATTAGGAAATGCTTCTCGTTTATTAAACAATTTCATCAAAGAGAGTTAAGTATCGCTGAAATCACGCGTATGCAGGATGATGCCAAAGTGTATAAGATGATACAAAAAGCCGATACAGTTGGTGTTTTTCAAATTGAGTCTCGTGCTCAAATGAGTATGTTACCTCGGCTTCGACCCGCAACCTATTATGACTTAGTCATACAAATTGCCATTGTACGTCCTGGTCCTATTCAAGGAGATATGGTGCATCCGTTCCTTAAAAGAAGAAATGGTGAAGAAGACACATCTTATCCTTCAGCTGCGGTTAAAGAAGTATTGTCACGAACCTTAGGCGTACCTATTTTTCAAGAACAAGTGATAAAATTGGCCATGGTAGCCGCAGGTTTTACCGGAGGCGAAGCAGATCAATTAAGACGTGCGATGGCGAAGTGGAAGAAAAATGGGGAATTATTTAAATTTAAATCAAAATTAATCCATGGCATGGAGTCTCGTGGCTACGAAACCGCTTTTGCTGAGCGTATTTTTGAACAAATCTGTGGCTTTGGTGAATATGGCTTTCCAGAAAGTCACTCCGCTTCTTTTGCTGTTCTCGCCTATACCTCTGCCTGGCTTAAATATTACTATCCTGAAGCCTTTTATACGGCGTTACTTAATAGCTTACCTATGGGGTTTTATAGTGCCTCACAGCTTATTCAAGATGCACGAAGACATGGCATTATTGTTCTTCCTGTCTGTATAAATAACTCTGAGTACCAACATAGCATTACTGAGTACAATCAAGGGTACGCGTTACGTTTGGGACTACGTATTATTAAAGGGTTCAGTTCAAAAACAGCAAGAAAGTTAATATCTTATCGTCCAGACAACGGTTTTACTCATATGTCAGAACTTAAGTTTTCAGATGTTCATCGACAGGATATAGAGCGCTTAGCATCCGCTGATGCGCTTAAAATATTATCAGGAAATCGATATTCTGCTCGTTGGTCTATCATGAATGCCGAAACAGAGCTGCCGTTATTTAAAGATATGACATCTCCGGTTGATGAACATCAATATGCTCCCAGTGAATTTGATACCTTAACGGAAGATTATGCTTCAACGGGGTTAACGTTAAATAAACATCCCATTTCCTTATTAGTCGAAGCAGGAAAATTAAATCACTTTACTCGTATGAATGAGCTAATTCATATGCAGCATAAAGCTTTTGTTTGTGTGGCAGGTATTGTGACCGGAAAACAATCACCTGGTACCGCATCAGGTGTAACATTTTTCACACTAGAAGATGATACCGGTAACATTAACGTCATCGTTTGGTCTGGCACCGCTAGAGCGCAAAAAAAAGTATATCTTACTGCTAAGATCATCAAAGTTGTTGGCATATTGGAGCGTGAAGGTGACGTTACGCACATTATTGCCGGAAAATTGATTGATTTAACTCAAAGTTTGTCCTGCTTAAATGTCAATTCCAGAGATTTTCATTAGAAATACCACTGAATTATTCATTTGATTAAACTCAAAAGTTTCAAATCTAAATATAAGCGTTAAATTTATATTTGAAAATGATTAAAACACTCTAAATGGCTAATTGGACTACACTTTTGTGTAAAGAACAAAACACAGAGGAAATTATATGAGCAACCCTATCGTAGCAGACAATAAGCCCAAAGCCGTTGAATTAACAAAAGGTGACGATTATTACTTTTGTACCTGTGGCAAGTCGACTAACCAGCCTTTTTGTGATGGCTCCCATAAAGGGACAAGTTTCAAACCTAAGCAATTTCAGGCAGAGGAAGATGGCACGGCCTATTTATGTGCGTGTAAACATACCCTTAATGCTCCTTTTTGTGATGGTACTCATAAAAAATTTGATAGTAGTATGATAGGAAAAGAAGGTCCTGGTGTGCAAATACAAGTTACTCAAATGCCTATTGGAGAACCAACACCTGAAGAACCTACTGTTGCTTATATTCATGAGTTGGCTAAAAATGGCCTAACAAAAGTAGGTCATCATGGGCCTATGACATCAATGGGAGTGCCAAGAAACCTATTACCTCACTGGGATGACATTCAAATAATGGTTGCGCAAATGGCGAAAAAACCCTTATTGGAAAACCACCCCGTAACAACAACATTAGTGATAGGCCCCCAAGCGAAGAAACCACTAGCGTTAACTATCCCTTTATTTGTATCTGATATGAGCTTTGGTGCTTTGTCTGAGGAAGCAAAAGTATCTCTTGCCAAAGGAGCTGAGCTTGCGGGTACCGGAATATGTTCAGGTGAAGGAGGAATGCTTCCTGAAGAACAACAAAGTAACTCTCGATATTTTTATGAATTAGCCAGTGCTAAATTTGGTTTCAAAGAAGAATTACTACGCGGTGTGCAAGCGTTTCACTTTAAAGGTGGCCAAGGAGCAAAAACAGGTACAGGAGGCCATTTACCCGGTAATAAAAATATCGATAAAATATCACAAGTACGTGGTATAGCTGCTGGAAAACCTGCTATATCTCCCCCTACTTTTATTGACCTAAACACCGCAGAGGACTTTCGACGTTTTGCTGATCGTGTGCGAGAAATAACCGGTGGTATACCTATTGGTTTTAAATTAAGCGCTAATCATATAGAGCAAGATATTCAATTTGCATTGGATGCAAGCGCCGATTATATCATTCTCGACGGTCGAGGCGGCGGGACCGGCGCAGCACCTGAAATATTTAGGGATCATATTAGCGTGCCTACAATCCCTGCTCTTGCCCGAGCAAGACGTTACTTGGATCAACAAGGTGTATCAGATCAAGTAACACTGATCATTACAGGCGGCTTACGAACTCCTATAGATTTTGTCAAAGCAATGGCTTTAGGCGCTGACGGTGTCGCTGTCTCTAATAGTGCGATGCAGGCAATTGGCTGTGTTGCTGCGCGTATGTGTAATACCAATAATTGTCCATCAGGTATCGCTACACAAAAGCCGGAATTACGTAGCCGTTTACAAATTGATAATGCGGCCGTTAAATTACAAAACTTTTTTAATGCTTCAACAGAGTTAATGCAAGTTATGGCGAGAGCCTGTGGTCACCACAGTTTAAATGACTTTACCAAAGACGATTTAGCAACTTGGCATCGTGAAATGGCCAAATTATCAGGTGTTAATTACGCAGGATATGAATTATAAAAAACAAAGTATAAAGCTGATGTACTTAACGCGACACATTTAAAGTAATAAATGGTTAAGTACGTTGTTTTTTGTAAAGGTAATATAATGACTTTTCTGTTATTAACAGCACTTGTTCAAGTCCATTTGCTCAATATTAACTCTTAATGCCAATTAATAGGATCAACCTTGTAATATTGCGTAAATTGTCGATAAAGAATGGGATACTCATTGCTGAACTGTTGTGCCTTCTCAAAAAACACCTCGCTGGCAACAGCAAAAAACTCAGCAGGTTCACTAGCGCCGTAATAATCAAATAACGAAGGTGTACCCATTGCGGCTTTTTTCTTAAGTAATTCAAATTGCTCAGTAAAAATTTTAGACCAAGATTGATAACTTTGACCTCGCCCTAAAATAGGAGCACCGTTTGCTCGACCATTCTCTTGATCTAACTGATGAGCAAACTCATGAATGACAACATTTTGTCCATCATTAACAATCTCAGCGCCATGTACAGTATCTTCCCAGGATAAAACTACCTTACCGATATCCCAAGACTCACCTAAAAGTATTTGCTTTTGAGTGTATTGTACACCGCCTATATTCTGTTTTGTTTGTGCCTTAATAAATGCACGAGGATAAACCAGTATGGTTTGTAATTTTGGATAATAATTCGTCTTTCTATTAAGTAATAAAAGGCAAGCCTGCGCCGCAATCGTAATTCTAATGTCATCGTTTATTTCTACACCATTACAACCAACAAATTCCTTTTCAGAGAGAAAGACCTGAATGTGCTGTTTTAACTGAAGCTGTAAATCAGCCGGCATTTGCCGAAAATAAGGAATTCTTTGTTGAATGATCTTACGCCATTGTTTTTTAAATGGTTGTTTCTTTATTTTATTGCGTTGATATTCACGCCAATAGGGTTTTCCTATTAAAAATCCTATTAGGGATATACCAATTATCAAGGGTAATAAAAGAGGCAACATAGCTGACTTATGTGGAAGACTTTCTTATGAGATTGGTATAAAAAAGGTAAATATCAAGTTCTACTGACTAAACTCGCTTGCTAAAAGTTAGCAAACGCCATACAGATGACTCGCATGACGTTGTCTGATGATATTAAGGCGCTGTTGATCTTTGAAGTTCATTTTTAGCTGGATGCGGAAGCTGTGCACGTTATTTACTTCGAATACTAAGAGGCATAACAAGCACTGCGATCAGAAGACGCTTAATAGAACAAAATTTGAACTCGAAAGTTCAACAACTCCTAATAAAATATACTATTTAATAGATTTAACCTGTAGTACATATGCTGGGTCTAAACGTACGTTAAACCAATTAATTCGCCAATCTAAATGAGGTCCCGTTGCTCTGCCACTTGCTCCTACAGCTGCAACGACTTGTCCTTGTTTTATTTTTTCACCTACTTTGACATAAGACTTGCTGAGATGTAAAAAGGTCGAAGTAATACCATGGCCATGGTCAATGATCATGGTTCCGCCTGAATAAAACATATCCGGAACAAACAATGTGACGGTACCATTTGCGGGTGCTTTAACGGGATCCCCTTTTTTACCTGCATAATCAAGACCATAATGTGGTCTTTTAGGCTCTCCATTAAAGACACGTTGACTACCATATACGCCGGTAATTCTGCCCTCTATCGGTGCTTCAAAGCCATTAACAAAAGAGGTTAATGCGCTACCTACTTTTCGAGCCTTTGTTATTTGACCATTATCCTTTCGCGATCGTGCTACGGCTTTAGGATTTGGTTTCATAATGCTTTTTTTAATACCTTCAATACGTTGAATTTTATATTCACGTTTTGCTGGTGTTAAATATTTTGTTTCTTGTTTATTATCTGGCGTAGTGATCACTAGTTTATGTTGTTTGTCATCATCTCGACCAAAACCAAAAACGAAATCACCATTTGTTGAAACCATCAGAGGTTTATCATCAAAGGTTACTTTGTTATTCGCTTTTGTTTTACCAAGAACTAAAGCGCCCTGCTTAACCTCCCCTGATAATTGAACCTCAGCAACAACATCGATGGTGTACAAAGATGTCATTAACGTCATTGCTATAGGCAATAATAACCTATGCATAAGCAATAGCTCCTTTGGCAACACCTTCATAGGCAACCACCTTCACGTTATCATCGCTATTTAGGTCAGCTTTCAATTGTCGGCAAATAAAATCAGCCAGTAATTCAACGGTGGAGTCACAATCAACGACATCTAAGATTTTACTTGGTACTGCAATATCAAAACGTCCTTGTGGTGCATGATAAGAGAAATACTGGTGATCGGGTGTCAAATCATGTTTGGCTTTAGTAGATAACTCAATATCATCAATTGAAATGCGATCCTGCTCAGAGGCAATATAAATATCCTGCCAGCGTTGTGACCAACGCTCTTCGAGGTTATGATCACGACATTCATTTTTAAATATTTGAATTTTTGAACGATGACCATGCGCTATGCGCTGACAATTACCATCGTGAAGTTTTAAACCATGGGTATAATGATAAAAGGCACCATCGATCACTTCGGGACGTAGTGTTAATGTTAATCCTTGCACATTATCAGGTAACTGCGCTTTAATAATTGTCGTTAAGTGCTTATTAACCGCTGTTATATCAATTTGTTCATTGTCAATTTGTGCAAAAGCACATTGCGGCGATTGTAGATAATAATTGCCGCGTTCCGATATAAAGTCCAAACATTGATGATCGGCATTATGTGCCGATTCGGATAATGTAATAACATTATTTTTCATCGGTAATAACAATTTATGGTCAACAGCCTCATCAATAATTGCCTTGATCTGTTTTTTTACCACACCAAAATCAAGCACCATACTCATTTCGTTGAGGCTACCGTCTAGTAATACATCTACAATCCAGCTTTCACCGACAATTCCTCGTTGCTGACAACAATATGAAAAATCAATAACGGTTAAATCATTAACAAATAATTGCATATTTCTTCCTTATCACTATTCGCTAACTTGCCAATGAATGTCTTCATTAGCACGGATAGGCACCACTTGGTCGTTACCAAAAGCAAGTGTTGCGGGAACTTGCCATGATGATTTTGTTAACGTTATAGTTTCAGTACTTACCGGAAGATTGTAAAAAGTAGGACCATTTACACTCGCAAAAGCCTCTAATTTATCCAATGCATTTTCTTTTTCAAATACTTCAGCATACAACTCAATAGCAGCATGAGCTGTATATGAGCCTGCACAACCACAAGCTGACTCTTTTGCTCCTTGTGGATGTGGAGCAGAGTCAGTTCCAAGAAAAAACTTTGCACTACCACTTGTCGCTGCTTCAATAAGTGCTTGCTGATGAATATTACGTTTTAAAATAGGTAAACAAAAGTAATGTGGTCGTATACCACCAACCAACATGTGGTTACGGTTAAATAATAAATGATGTGCGGTAATTGTCGCAGCAACATTATCGCCTGCTTGCTTAACAAAATCGACTGCATTTTTAGTGGTGATATGTTCCAAAATTATTTTTAATGAACTATATTTGGCCGTAAGTGGCTTTAAAATAGTATCAATAAAAACCTGCTCTCTATCAAAGATATCAATATCATCGTTTGTTACTTCACCATGAATAAGTAAAGGCATGCCGACTTTATCCATTTCATCTAATACATGATAGATGTTTGCAACATCAGTTACACCCGATGAAGAATTTGTCGTAGCACCAGCAGGATACAATTTTGCAGCAACCACCAAACCTGAGTCTTTCGCTTCTTTAATATCTGCCGCTGTTGTTTGATCCGTTAGGTAAAGTACCATTAACGGTTTAAAAGTAGCAGAACGACTTTCTTTTATAATACGTTGGTAATATTCTTCAGCGAGTTTGGCATTCGTAACTGGTGGCACCAAATTTGGCATTACAATAGCACGACCAAAATAACGACTGATATCAGGGACTGTGGTTTTTAATGCTTCGCCATCTCTTAAATGAACATGCCAGTCATCTGGTCGAGCAATAGTTAAGGTTTTCATTGATAAATCCTACTTTTCACGTATGTGATAATTAATAACATTAAAATAATAATTGGCGATATAAAACAACAAGATGGCAGTTATACGTAACCACAATAACATTTTATCATCCCATTTTACTCGTAGCTAGACTCTTCTGTTGAACTATTGTTTTCTAGTAACGCAAGTAACTGCGCTTTTAAATTGGGAGGCACTTTATAAATGGTTAAACTATCGTTTGCCTGGTTATAAACAACATCCTGCCCGAAGTGTGCACGTTCAAAACTCACGCTGATTCCACCACCATAACCTGAATATTTCGTTATTTTATTCACAACCGTCTGATCATGAGGAAATGACTCTTCTAATGGGTAAGACTGCTCTTGGCAAAAAGCATAAAAATCTTGACCGTTTTCTTCTTGTTTAATCACCTTACCAAGCTCTTGTATTGAAACATCTTGGTCAACGGATTTTTGTTCTTTACAATAACTTAACAGTTCTTTACGTGTATCTTGTTTTTCTTGAGCATCAAACTGATTAACAGCAACATAATCTTCTACTGCTTGTACTAGTGTTTGTGTTTGCTCTTTTGAATTTAAGCCTTCTTCACAACCTAAAAAGTCTAAGAAAAAGTCTGAAACCTGACGCCCGGCACGACCTTTAATAAATGACACATATTTATTACCTTCCGCATTTTGTTGGTAATCAAATAAGTCTATACGTGCAGCTAATTGCAGACGAGAGGTATCAAGATGCTTATCAGCCGATATATTTAGCTCACCATCGACAGAATAATGTTCAGAGACAGGAATAATCGCGGTTAATAAATACCGACCTCCCATATGTTCATAATGACAGACTATAAGATAACCCGTCTCCGTTAAATCATACTTTTCTAATTCATTTTTAAGTAAATTAGCTGATTGACAACTAAAATCATAAAAATTTTGCGTATCAGATAAGTAACTTGCCATAACATCAACAAACCTTGCCGTGTCTCCCTCAGCAGGAGTTGATGAAAAGTGACCATAAGCTTTACTGCCCTTGCCGTTATAGATCTTATGCAAGGAATCAACAAAGCTTTCTATTTTTTGGGTCACCTCAATGCTTTCAGGTCCAAGACGAAGGTTAACTTCTGCTGTTTCTTCAGTTTTTGAAAGAAAATGTAGTGCGATATTTGAAATTATTAAACTCATAGCTAATGGTCAGTTTTATATTGTTCGGGCAAATGATAAACTAAAAAACAGATAACCATTTACGAATTAAGTATTAAAGATGCCTATTGTATCCAAGTATTCCAACGAACGTGTAGAAAAAATTATCCAAGAAATATTCGATGTCTTAGTAAAAGAGTCTACAACCCCCGACCTAGCGCTGATGTGCTTAGGAAATACCATCACAGAAATAATTAATAAACAAGTTCCACAAGCGCAAAGAGAGAAGGTTGTTGCTAATTTTACCCATGCATTAAAGCAAACTGTTGCCCAACAATCCAAAAAAACAAACTAATTCAATAAAAAAATTGAGAGAATAATAACAACGAATGGTCACATTTGAGTCAAAATCCTATAGTAAACGACTGCTTCATCTTATTAGCTGGAGCCATTGGTTCACGTTATTTAATATAATTGCCGCTATTGCCTTATCTTCGTTTTATGTTTTTAACGAAAGTACCCCAGAGACGGTTTTAGGGATAATATATTTAATTACCAACTGGACAAGTCATATGGGTTTTTTGACCTTTATGAGTTTTGTTCTCATCTTATTTCCAATCACATTATTATTCCCTCATACTCGCTTTATTAGAGGTACAGCCTCAATAATATTTACGATAGGGTTATTTTTATTGATACTTGATGGCTTTGTTTATAGCCGCTTGGGTTATCATTTAAATGCTTCATCAAGCGAGCAAATATTTTCATTATTGAAAACAATTGGTCAAAACAATCGTAATTTTTGGTTGTATAGCTCCATTGTTGGCGTACTCATCTTTGCTGCTGAATTAGTGATCAGCAATTATGCTTGGAAACATCTAAAAGAGTTACAGGGCGCAGTATTTGCAAAAATCATTGTCATCCCTTTACTGTTGTTTTTCTTTATTAGTCATACCATCCACATTTGGGCCGATGCCAACCTAGAATATGATGTGCTTCAGCAGGACACCGTATTACCCTTATCATACCCTTCTACAGCAAAAGCATTATTAACTAAGTATGGATTATTTGACCGAGACGATTATATTGAACGACGTAACAGCCCTCTTTCATTTAGTCACCCCATTCCACAATATTCACAACTTGGCTCACAATGCCAGTCAAGTATCGAATTAACGCAATCTACTTATTTAATATTAACCAATGAGATGTTAACGAATAAACAGATACAGAGGTTTAAGCATAATTCTTCTGTTAACGCCATCAATGTAAAACATCATATAGATAATGCCTTAACTTCAGATGCTTGGTTTAATTTATTTTTTAGTTTACCTACTATTTATCAAGAACAATTAATTGCTCAACAAAGTAAACCTTTATTATTTCAAGCGTTAGAAAAAAGCAATGCTGTCAAACGTTTCACCATTATTGGTAATAATAGCCCTACATCCTATTGGTTTGAGTCAATGTTTGATTCAACAACCCACCTTAATGATGTATCAAGCCTTATATTTTCAGATAGCAACACCGATTATACTGACCAGCTTAATACCATGAGACTAGGCTTACATGTCCTATATTTCGATGAGCCTAATACCCACCAGCTTGAACTTTTTATGAATGCCTTATTACTTGCACAATCCCAAAAAGAAGAGAAAGATATCATTTGGGTAAGCTCCATTGGCAATGAGAACCAAACAACCAGTTTAACCACTAAACCCTCATTATTTATCTTACCTAATGTGAAGAAACAAACGATTAAGCGTTTATCTAGTCAAATGGATATACAACCAACGCTTATGACACAATGGTTAGGCTGTGAACTTGATAAAAATACCTTTACCAATGGCCAAAATATTTTGCACATAAAGAAAAATAGATTGATTGCGAATACCATGCAATCGGGCATCATGGTGTTTAATAAAGACCAATCGGTGTTTATAGATCAAAATGGAAATTTTGAAAGCCATTCTATACAACTTGATGCGCCAATAACCGTTAGCGCCGACTTTCCACTAATGATCGATGCTGTTCATTCTATTAAACAATTTAGTCAAAATAAGGTCGATATAAGGTAATGGAACAATAAATAAGCGGTTAGCACATATTTAATGTTTTTACGTTGCAATCAGGAGATAAAACGTTAATATACTCATCGCAAACACAATTATCCCCTAAAGTTTGCATTCGGGGTGTAGCGCAGCTTGGTAGCGCGTGCGTCTGGGGGACGTGAGGTCACAAGTTCGAATCTTGTCACTCCGACCATATAAGTTAAATAAATCAGCCACTTAGTTATGAAATCAAACATCATACAAGTGGTTTTTTTGTACCTGTCTAACCTCTGTCTAGCATATAGCTAACGGTAGAATAATTCTCGCTGATATAACGCCTGCCACCTTTACACATTCCCCTAAATAATCCAATGATATGACTTAATAGCGTCATTAGAATTATTTTTATCTAGATAACAGCTAAACTTGAAATGGAAGAGTAACTTAGAAAACACCTAAAAGCTTGTTTCTCTCCTAAGAGTTACTGACAACTCAATAATTTTAAAGCCAAAAATAACGATTTCTTTAATATTCAAAAAAATTAAAAAAAAACATCTATTACCCTAAAAACAATTATTTATAAGTGATTTCACTAGAAAATCTTTATTGTATTTGTTATTAATATCGAAAATAAAAAGAGCGAGTTGTTAGTATAAATTCGTAGCTTTACACTATTAAACGGTTAAGCACTATGGAGTATCACTGAATGATCGAAGCAAGTTGTCATTGTGGCGACATCAAAATTTCCGTTCCTGACACAACAGAAACGGTTTCAAGTTGTAACTGTTCTGTTTGTAGTAAATATGCCTCACTATGGGCTTACTTTTCACCTAAAGACATTAACGTTATTGCAGAAACTAATGCAATTTCCTCATATTCATGGGGCGATAAAACGATTGAATTCCATCATTGTAATAACTGCGGTTGTCTTACTCATTACACACCAACAGAGCTTGGCAATAAAGATAAAATGGCTGTTAACTTCCGCTTAGTAGATGCAAATATTATTGCTACTCTTAAAGTGAGGTATTTTGATGGCGCCGATACTTGGCAGGAAATAACACAATAAATGTTTAAAAATGGTGTTAAAGACAAACTGGATTTTCCCTAAATCAGGAAGATACCTACTGCTTTTAATCACTTAAAATACCAATTGCCTTTATCTTTATTACACAAGGTATTTATTTTGTAGGTCCCCTCTCTTTATATAAAGTGAGTTGTTATATTTTTTTAATCGACTTATGTGGTCAAAGAAAATTATGAATGTATGTAAAGTCCATTGGAAAAGAATAGAAGCTGACTTAGCAAAAGTCAGTACTGCAAAAAAGGCAGAATCAAGTCGTCGTTACTTTCCTCATGGGATTAACTGTATTGGTGCAACAGCTGCTGATATTAAGTTGATAGTCTGTAATTTTCAGGCTGAAAATGATGATATTAATGCAATAGAAATGCTTGCTATAACTGAGTATATTCTTCGAAATGCGGAATATAGTGAGGAAGTATTAATTGCTTTTGCGCTAATTAATCGATTTGTAAAAATTCATTATGATGACGATTTATTACAACGTTTTGAATTTTGGTTAGAAAACTACGCAAGCAATTGGTCCCATGTAGATGATTTATGCATAAAAACAATTTATCAGTTTCTACTTGCTCGACCTCATTTAATTGAAAAAACAAATCATTGGGCATTTTCGAAGATATCATGGTGTCGACGAGCGAGTAATGTAGTTTGGGTGAAATTTATCAAACGAAAAATGGGTAAGTCTATATATTACCTAAATAAAGAATTGGTATTTAAAAATTGTGATTTGCTAATAAACGATAAAGATGAGTTTGTTCAAAAAAGTATTGGCTGGTTATTGAAAGCAACATCTCTACACCATCAAAATTCTGTGATTAACTATATTGAGATGAATTTTCAATACATGACTCGGCTAACAATTAGATATGCTATTGAAAAAATGGATGTAAACACTAGAACATATATATTATCTTTAGGTAAGTGAATAGCACGATTTTATAAAGAAGACATTCATACCTACTATGAAGATATGGCGGTAAATCGATACTTAATTTATGAATTAATAGCACAATACACAATTGATGTTTGTTTCATCATTAATTTTATCAAAAAAATTTCATTTTTTAACAAGACGTTAGGCAAAAAAAGCAAACTGGAACTATAATTTTTACGTACATTACTTATAAAAAAGGAAATTAACATGGAAGCCATAGAAAAAGCCATTGAAAAAGCATACCAAGCTCATATATCTTCACTTTATAAAGTTTTATCTCAATCAATCTTATCTGCGAATGGGGATCCAAGTGAAATCTTGGCAGCTCAATCTAGGTTTAAAAAAGGTTTAGAATTTGCGGCTGATGTTAGACAAAAAGCAAGAGCCGCAGCTGAATTATAACGTTTACATAAAAACATTAACTAATTGTTTAGTGCCTCATAAAGAGGCACTAAAACTTTAGCATTTCTATGCCACTTCTAAAATAGTCCCCTGAAACGAAATAGAAAGATCCTTGCTAACTTTTAAACACTAAAAAGCTTTGATATATTTGTTAGTACTCATTGAACCAATCCAAACGAATGTCCCAGTCTTCCAATCGATGTTCTTTCTTTAATGGCGCTACGGATTCATCTATTTTTTTGTGAACATTAATCGCAGGAGAAATGTTCACATCACGTCCGTGAATAAAACTCTGCGTACGTACAATTTGGGTATAAGCTTTATTCATCGCATAAGCACGCTGTTTTGATGGAGTAATTAGCTCATAAACATCTGCTTGCTTTATTTTATCTTTGTTGACTGTGCCATCAGCGTTATACCACTTTTTGAACATTTCAATGTTTTCACGAAACTCATTTCCGCCGCCATTAATTTGTAGATATTGCAATATTTCACCTTCTTGTTGTCCTTTAGATGGTACATCTTTCATGCCTTTTAAATTTACATACCCCCAACCATCCCTGCCAGTTACTTTCCGTGGAAAAGCGAATGTTTGATCAATAGTGGTTCCTATTGCTGAATGACACCCCATACAAAAAAAAGTTTCTTCATAAGATTGAGGTCTTAACTCACCATTATAGTCTTCGATATAACCTTGGATCAGCCAACCAAATTTATTATTAAAACCACTGTCTTTAACTCGTATATAACTAGGCAGTTGCTCATCAAGTTTCTCTTTTCGTTCTCGACGATAGGCATTATCAATTTCCGAGTGATTTAAAAGAGCCGTTTTCTTCATATAACGTAATTCTTTCATACGTTTAGGAACTACAATGTCGCCTTTATCATTAACCCCAACATAGCGTACTGAATGCATTATTTCTGTATTAACTGGGTATTGTTGATGAGGAACTTCAATGTGCTGAGCGTCCCCAACAAAATATCGTTGCGTCGATAACGATTCAACATCTGTTGTTAGCCTACCATCTAGGTTTAAGTCTCTGTTTATTCTTATTTCATCTGCAGAGAAAATATCTATTTTCGCTAACGTTTTAATACTTAATTCAACCAAAGAAAGGTTAATTAAGTAGACATTTTCATTATATTTCCCATTGAGTTGTCTAAATTTTGGAGACAAACGAATCAATACATCATCGGTTGCTCCATTTGTTGGCCAAAATGTGCCTGGAAATGGCTTATAATTAAAAGCTATCCAGCCACTGCCGTCTTTGGCTATACCTTTATAGTCAAACGCTTCGTTGGCTAAATGATAATTTTTCAAGTCGGGAATAAAACCTTTCCAGTTCATTTTTCTTAGTTTTTTCGGCAGTTGACTGTAATTATCTTGATCAACATATTGTGATATTTGCTCATCCGATATTTTATTTATCCATTCTTGACGGTTAACAAATAAGTTCTTCCAACTGTTAATCTCCCCTTCATCTGAAAAATTATAAAGCCCCTGATTAATGCCGTCATTTCGTAAATTAGTACGATAGTCATTATTATCAGGTGTAGTATAAGTTTGATGGCAGGTATAACAAGGGTTGTTACTCCCTTGCGTTTTGGTATAACACTGGGGCGGAATTGGTGCTTCTTCATTTACACTGCCATTAGCAGTAGGTATAACGATTTCACTTACAGCGACATTGGGCAATAATCCCTCATTCGATTTTTCACTTTTGGATAAATCTGAAAAACCCAAAAGAAAAAATAAAATAACTAGACTAAAAAATAGAACGTAATTTTTCATAAGCTTTTTAACCATCTCTTTAATATATTCATTAAATTATACGAGGCTTTTATTACAGTTATTTGAAGCTTACTTTCATACTTCCTTAACAATTAAGTAAAAAATCAGTCATTGAACTGTCACACCCTCCCCTTAACTTAAAGACGTGTTTTTACAAATAACTTTAGGAAAATGGAAATGCTAAATATAAGAAAAAGTAAAGTTGCAGCATTAATAACTGTAATACTTGGTTCGTCAATATTAACAGCATGTGGTGGAGACGATGGCGCTGATGGTATAAATGGTACGGTTGGGGTAAATGGAGCGGCTGGTATTAACGGTACAAATGGAAAAAACCTAACAGCAGCGGCAAAATTAACTCGATTAGCAACCGTTCCTGTTGGTGCAGAAATTACAGGGATATTTTTAACAGATAACGATGAACTCTTCTTTAATGTTCAACACCCTTCAGATTTATCTGGTAATGAAACCGCAGCACAAGTAGGTGTTGTAACAGGTTTTGACTGGAGTACTCTTGACCCGATGACAGAGAGTTTACCCGTAGCTTCAACAGACGCTGAAAAACTTGCTGTACGTTTAGTTGCAGGACAGTATCAAGTACTAGGTAATGCGGGCGATACTTTCAATAATCAATTACCTCATGGTTTAGGCGCCATTAGTACTTTTGATAACACTACTAAAATTAAGCAATCTCAAGATCCAGATTTTAACGCATTTGTTGCAACCTCTGCTAATGGAGATAATGGATATTTGTTCACAGCGTGGGAAGATCGTCCCGGTGCTATGAGTCGTATAGAGTTAACAAAAGAAGACTCAGGTAGCTGGACAATAGGTGATGCTATAAATGTTGATTTTTCTACAGTACTCGGGACGATAATTAATTGTTTTGGTACCTTATCGCCATGGAATACGCCATTAACGTCAGAAGAAAACTACGAAGCTGAAAATACAGAGCAATGGAATAATCCCGAGTATTTAGATGGCTATCCTAGCTACCCTGACGTTAAAAACTTACAAACCTATTTAGCAAGCTCGACATTACCTAACCCTTACAATTACGGTTATATAGTTGAGATAACAAACCCAACCTCTACAAGCCCCACACCGGTAAAACATTTCACCTTAGGGCGTGTCGCACATGAGAATTCTGTAGTGATGCCTGATTGGAAAACGGTTTACACAACCGATGACGGTTCAAATAAAGCATTTTATAAGTTTGTTGCTACTAATGCCGGTGATTTAAGCGCTGGAACCTTATATGCGGCTAAACTTACACAAGATGCGACGACATCCCCTGCCAAAGCCGGTTTTGACATTCAATGGATTGAATTAGGAAAAAGCGACAATACCGAAATCAAAACGTGGATAAACTCATATAATGGAATTACTGAAGCCGATTATATCGAAGGTGAAACCAGTTATATAACCCAAGCCGAAATAAATGATTGGGCAGTAAATGGAAAAGGTGATGATCGTTATGCATTTTTAGAAACATTACGTGCCGCAAAAGCAAAAGGCGCTACAACAGAGTTTCGTAAAATGGAAGGTGTTGTCATTAATTATGATGGTGTAGCAAGTGGCGCTGTGCCCTTTATGTATGTTGCCATGTCCTCTGTAGGAAAAGGCATGGTTGATGGTGAAGGTGATATACAGCTCGATTCATCGGCATATTGTGGAGCAGTATATCGTTTTGGTATACAAACAGACTTTAACGTTAATCGTATGGAGCCAGTTGTTGTTGGTGGTGCTTATAATGCGGAAGGCGACGCAGAAGGCAATAAATGTGATGTAAATGCGATATCAAATCCTGATAATTTGGCTGTTTTGGATGATGGCCGTGTTTTAATTGGCGAAGATACAAGTAAACATATCAATAATGCGCTTTGGATTTATAACCCACAAGGTGAGTAATACTAAAAGTTAATTTCTATGTTAATCGAAGCCCTGAATTCCAGGGCTTTTAGTAATCAATACCAAATTAAACCTAATCATTACAACCGTTTTGTCATTCCATCATATAGGTTACTACTAAATAGTCACTGTCGTAAGAAATCAAAAGTCATTTAAAGAACGTCCTTGTATCTACTATTTAAGAAATGATCTTTTACGACTAAAAAGTCTTGATATAATTGTTGGTGTCTATAGCCACCTAACTCTAGGGCGTCTCTATCAGGAAAAAAAACGGCTTGTAATGCTGCGTTGGGATCAATCACAAAGATTAATTGGTTATGACTGACTTTATAGTCTTTCTCAATTAGACCATTGTCCGAAATTTTCACCTTGATACCTAAATTGCTTTCGAAGCTATTATCAAAATTATTGTCGAAATTAGGATTACTGCGATTATTAGCCCTCAATGCAATAAAGCGACTATCAAAATAATTTATATATGTTGATAGTACCTTGGAAGTATCTCGCATAGGATCAACACTATAAAAGACAAAACGTGTATCGTTGTAAATTCCGCTATTTTTTAATGACTTTGCAAGTTCAACCATTGTCATTAATGTTGTAGGGCAAACATCTGGGCATTGGCTATAGCCAAAAGAAATAATATGCCATTTTTTCTGTAAATCTTTATTGGTAAAGTTTTTACCATTTTGATCTTCTAATTCAAAAGGCATTAACGTTATTGGTCTCTTAAGTATCTTACCTTGAATTGTTGCAACTTCGACACTTTGGTCAGCTTTTAGGAAGTAGATACTGGGAATTAAGAATAATAACGCTATTGCTATCAATCTCACTTTTAAACGTATAAGTTGTTTATTTGCCTTTGTTCTCTGAAAGAGTGTATTCATGGCTTTAACGCCTTATGCTTAAAAAGCAGTGGCCACGGCATGATCAATCACTAAAGCAATAAAAAGTAGGAATAAATAGATAATTGAAACATAGAAGGTTGTAATTGCTGTTTTCGCAGTGCATGCATATTTTAATTTTAAACTGAAATATAAAAACCAAGCCCCTAATAATACGGCACAAATCAAATAACTGATGCTGTTCATTGCAAAAAAGTAAGGTAGCACACTAACAAAAACTAAAAGTACTGTATAAACGACAATATAGTTCTTAGTATGCTCAATACCATGAGTCACAGGTAACATCGGAACTTTAGCTTTTCTATAATCATCTACCCTATCTATAGCTAATGGCCAAAAATGTGCTGGTGTCCAAATAAAGATGATCAACATTAATAAAATGGCTTCAAAGTCAATTGAATTAGTCATACTAGTCCAACCAAGTAAAGGTGGTAACGCGCCAGAAAGACCACCAAAGACAATATTTTGTGGCGTATTATGTTTTAAAAATATGGTATAGATAAAAGCGTAACCTATAAGGCCTGCTAAACTCAGCATTGCAGTAAGAATATTCACATAAGAAACTAACAGCCACATTGCTATACTTGCCAAAACCAATGAAAAGATTAAGGCGTGACTCCTTTTAACGGTTCCCGCGACTAAAGGTCGACGTTCTGTCCTTTTCATTTGAGCATCAATATTAATATCTACTACATGGTTTATTACGGCTGCTGAACTTGCTGCCAAACCAATGCCAATTGTTGCAATTATCATGATATCAACCTTGATATCACCTGTTGTTGCTAGTCGCATCCCCACCATTGCCGTCACTAATAAAAGCAAGACAACTTTAGGTTTACACAAAATAATAAAGTGACGATAGTGGTTTGTAATATAATTATCGAAAATCACAGCTTTCATATAATGACTCAATAGATTTCCTTAACATAAAAATTACGGGGCTAAAAAAGCAATGAACACGTTATAAAATAAATAAGTACTTAAGGAGTAATGAATACGAGTAGTCGATTAAGAAATACGTAGTTAGCTTCAATACCCATTAAGGCAATAAATACCAAAATTGCTATTGGCGGAATAAAAAGTATAAGTTTTAGCGCCATTCTCTCCCAGGCAACATGCATAAATACGGCAATTATCAAGCCTGCTTTTAAGAACATAAAGATCAGAATAAGTGTCCAACGCAGCACGCCTTGTAACTGAAAAATATCCACCATATATGAAAAACTACTTAGTACAAACAGTAGTAGCCATACCTTTAAATACATACTAATTGGGTGTTGATTTGCTGTAACTTCACTCATGCTACTCATCTCCAATTACCAAAGGTAAAAAAATGCAAAGATAAAAACCCATACCAGATCAACGAAATGCCAATACAAACCCGTTATCTCGACGATTTGGAAACCTTTTTTATCGTAACGTCCCTGATGTATGCGTTTGGCTACGACCAATAATAAAATGACGCCGGCGCTAACATGTAAGCCATGAAAACCTGTGATCATAAAAAATGAAGCACCAAACTGAGCAGCGCCCATCGGATTCGACCACGGACGAACCCCTTCTTCAACTATCAATTTTGTCCATTCAAATGCTTGCATACCAACAAAAGAAATCCCCAACAAGGCCGTTAGTAATAGTAAATAAACCGCTGTTTTTTTCTTACCTTGATAAGCAAAATTAACCGCCATCGCCATAGTGCCGCTACTGGTAATGAGTATAAATGTCATAATAGCAATTAAAATCAAAGGTATATGATGACCTGCAATTGTTAACGCAAAGACCTCACTGGTCATTGGCCACGACTCAGTAGTCGACATCCTGACACTCATATAACCAATGAGAAAAATACTAAAAATAAAAGTATCACTTAGCAAGAATATCCACATCATGAGCTTACCCCACGACATACTCAAAATTTGTTTATCTGCGCTCCAATCAGATACTGCGCTTTGCCAAACGTTTTCACTATCACTATCGTTGCCATTCATTATAATCTCCTAAAATCCACAAATAAGCGCAATTGTTCGATAGGTTTCAGTTGTTGCGGTGAGCAATGCAAATAGAAATAACCACAATAGAAATAAGTAATGCCAATAAGTTGTACACAAAGATAAACTTGCCTTTAAAGTTTCTGGCTGTACATCCTTGTAAAAACCTTTAATGACATAAAGTAACGCAAAAACACCACCAATCAGATGAACTCCGTGTAAACCCGTCAATAAATAAAAGAAACTATTGGCCGGATTTGTGGCAATGAAATAACCATCAGCCATTAATTGTTGCCATACTGAAATTTGTCCAAAAATAAAAATCGATGTAAATATACTGCTTAATGTTATCAATATAAGTAATAAGTTTAGACGCTGTGTAGAATTAAACATCGTTGATAACTGCAGTGATATACTGGCTAACAAGAGAAAAAGTGTATTTTCCCATAATTGTATAGAATCACTTAGAGGCAACCACGGTTCTCCAGAAAGAGCTTGGAAGTCACTCGCTTGTGAACGAGATAAAAAAGTGATGGTAAAGAGGAAAAATAGAACAGTGACGACTGCTAAAAAGAAATGTAAAGCTGTTTTCTCAGGCCACCTTACTTGGGTATTTATAAGAGGTTCATCAACTGAAACATCTATTGTTACAGCATCGCTTGAAAGCCAGGGTTTTTGCATTATTTCTTTGAAAAAATTCATAAGGCGCCATCCAATTTATTATCGTTAATCTTAATAACATCGTTATCGGCAACACTTTGAGGAATAAAATCGTCCTTAACATTTGGCACACTATAATCGTATGCCCAGCGATAGACTTCAGGTAGTTTTTTCCCCCAATTACCATGTATGGGAGGTGTTTGTGGCGTCTGCCACTCCAGCGTTGTTGCATTCCAAGGATTTGAACCAGATTTTTTACCTTTGAATAGACTCCAAATGACATTATAGATAAAAACGAGTTGGATAAGACCAACGATTATAGCCGAGACTGTGATACCCGCGTTTAGTGTTTGTGCAGACGCTGGAATAAAATCAGTATCGCCCATAGCATAATATCGCCTTGGTACCCCCAAAAATCCTAAATAATGCATTGGCAGATAGATAGCGTATGTACCTAGGAATGTTCCCCAAAAATGAAAGTTCCCTAATCCTTTGTTGAGAAATTTACCTGTTACTTTAGGAAACCAATGGTAAATAGCGGCGTAAAGTACCATTACCGGCGATACTCCCATCACCATGTGAAAATGGGCGACAACAAAGTAAGTATCAGACAAAGGCAAATCAACAATAACATTGCCCAACATCAACCCAGTTAAACCTCCGTGTGTAAATGTAAATATAAAACCAATAGCAAAGAGCATTGGAGTTGTTAAGTGGATATTGCCCTGCCATAACGTTAATATCCAGTTATACACCTTAATCGCTGTTGGGACCGCAATGATTAAGGTTGTGGTTGCAAAGAAAAAACCAAAATAAGGATTCATACCACTGACGTACATATGATGGGCCCAAACAACAAAACTCAGTCCACCAATAGCGACAATAGCCCAAACCATCATTCGATAACCAAAAATATTTTTACGAGCATGGGTCGCAATAACATCTGATACCATACCAAATGCAGGTAGCGCTACAATGTATACTTCAGGATGGCCAAAAAACCAGAATAGATGTTGAAATAAAATCGGGCTGCCGCCACTATGCTCTACACTCTCTCCGAGTGAAAGAATTGCCGGCATAAAGAAACTTGTACCTAACAATTTATCAAAAACCATCATAATGGCACTAACCAATAGTGCAGGAAATGCCAAAAGCCCTAAAATGGTGGCAGTAAAAATCCCCCAAATGGTTAATGGCATGCGCATTAATGTCATACCTTTGGTTCTTGCTTGTAAAATGGTTGTTACATAATTTAATCCCCCCATAGTGAACGCTATAATGAAAACAGCCAAGGAAGCTAACATATAGATCACACCAAGATCGGCTCCTGGTGTGCCCGATAAAATAGCTTGTGGGGGATACAAGGTCCAGCCAGCTCCAGTTGGTCCACCAGAAACAAAAAAACTCGCGATAAGAATAATTACAGCCAATAAATATGTCCAATAACTCAACATATTTAAATAAGGAAATACCATATCTCGACTACCAACCATCAGAGGTATAAGGTAATTGCCAAAACCGCCAAGCAATAAAGCTGTTAATAAATATATCACCATTATCATGCCATGCATGGTGACAAATTGAAGGTATGCACTTGGATCTATAAATGAAAATTGATCAGGAAAACCTAACTGCAGCCTCATCAAACCCGATAAAACCAAAGCGACTAGACCTACGCCAATAGCAGTAATAGCGTATTGAATAGCAATGACTTTATGATCTTGGCTCCAAATATATTTACTGATAAAAGTTTTAGGATGATGTGATTCATCAATTTGATCAGCAATAGCGGTGTGCGTTATTTGGGACATAATTTTTCCTTAATAGATTATGGGATCCATGGCTATTCTGATTTTTCTAAACTATTGATATAGGAAACTACATCGTTAATAGCTTGCTCACTGTGTAGCGTTTTAGACATTAAACTCATTTGATCGCCATACAAATCGTTAGGGTGGCTGCCACGCATTCCTGTTTTAAAGGCCTGCAATTGACGTTTTAAATACCAATCATGTTGTCCAACAAGCTTAGGAGCATTCATAGCGTAATTACCTTGCGCATTATCACCATGACAAAAAGAGCAACTTTTAAAGAGTTTCTCTCCAGAAATAATACTGCCTTGCACATCTGTAATTGCTGCAGTATTTGGTGATGTATCAGACAATGTTTGAATATAAGCAACAACATTATCAATTGCCTTAGGGCCTTGTAGTCCAGCACTAACCGCCAGCATTTGTTGACCGTAAACATCACTTTTGTCTAAACCACGAATGCTATTTTTGTAATAATGTAACTGACGCTTTAAGTACCAAGTGCTTAGACCTGCCAATTTAGGTGCATTTAAAGAAGTATTTCCTTCACCATTGACACCATGGCATGCAGAGCAGACAGCAAACAATTGTTTACCTTTATGAATATCTGTCGAAACCATTTCCATACTTTGTCTAAATGTTGACTGTTTAGCTAACCACTGTTGGTAATCTTCCTCGGAGTCAACAACGACATGTCCACGCATCGTATAATGTGCAATGCCACAAAGCTCTTCACAAAGAATTTCATAACGACCTATCTTAGTTGGCGTAAACCATAAATAAGAGACAATTCCTGGTACTAAATCCATTTTCACTCGAAACTGCGGTACTGCAAAATTATGCAAAACATCTTTAGAGCGCAGTAGTACTTTTACAGGCCTGTTAACCGGTATATGCAAGGTATTACTTTTAATTAAAATGTCATCAGCACTGTGCTTATCATTGATATCAACACCAAAGGGATTTTTTTCATTTAGCGTTTCTATCGCTGTTCGCCCTAAAATACCGTCCTTACCCGGTAAACGAAAACTCCAATGCCACTGTTGACCAACCACCTCGATAAGGTCGCTTTCCTCAGGTACTGTTACAAATTGTCCCCAAACAAAAAGGCCAGGTACAAGCATGCCAGCTACACCAATTGCGGTTATAACTGTTAATCTGGTTTCAAGTTTAGGATTTTCTGGTTCATAAGCCGCACGTCGGTTTTTTTGATAACGAAAGCGATAAATAACGTAAGCTAGAAAAAGGTTAACGACAACAAAAACGATGCCAACAACCCATAAGGTGAGATTCATAGTACTATCTATTGCCTCCCAATTTGATGCCAAAGGTGTAAACCACCAAGGGCTAACAAAATGAAAAACTAAAGAGCCTATGACCAGTAAAACTATTATTATTGCTATTGCCATAACTTATCCAATTTGAAAGAACCTTTTTATGTTCTTCATTCTTGAATTGCAGTGGCATGTTAGGTTCTTCATTGCACATTGGCTATGATAAGTCTTGGAACTTAACTATGTCCCGACAATTAAATGTCATAATGAGTATAAAAAATTAAATTAAAACTAAATCAATGATAAGGCACCTATTTATCTTCATAGGTGCCAAAACAGCCGAATTACAAATTAGGGCATAGACTTCATAAAATTATGAAATTTATCTTGTGCTCGTACGACCCAGTGTGGTGTTGCTTCCCCAACACCAGCAACTTCAAGATTTGGATAACCTTTCATTACGGTCGCAATTGTTGATTCTTGGTCTGGGTCAACATCTACAAATAGGACATGTTTTCCCTTTTTAATTAACTCTTGAAAACGTTCAAAATTTACATTTGGTCTTTGGATCCCGATGAGGCCCCCTTCCCAAGTACAAAAACCAAGAACAATTATTGATAAAAATATAAATGGCATCCAACCGGCTTCTGAATTAGTCCATTCCATTAAATAAGCCACTAATAAGGTGGCTGCGGCTGCAATAACGCCAATAACACTACCGACTTCGGTAGAATGAACAACATCTTTTTTTAATACCGATTCAACCTCATGTAAATGATGTGCTTCAACCTCTGCATCACTATCACTTAATACATGGATTTGTGGTTCAGTAAAGCCATTCGACTCAAGTTCTCTTTCTGCTCTTTCCAATTCTTCAATATCGTCTGTAATATAAAAATGCCTGATCATGACATTCTCCTTCTATACAAAATTTAGAGTTCATTCAACAAAAAAATTATATTAAACAAACCTTAATAACGGAGCATTAAATTCTAACGCCAACAGTAGTTTAAATAATGACTATCTGTTCAGTATAGCAACAATTAAAAATAATCAAGTTTTACTTAATTACTAATCTTTAAAGCTTACATTTATAGTTATCCCAAATACCTTGAACAACCTTTAGGTAGTTAAAACCAAATTACATGTTTATATTTTGTAAAAAGAATCAATTTATTTCGCCGTTATCTCTATTGAATTGAGCTTTCAACTCTCATCGTTAATATGTAAATAATAAGTGTTCAAATATTGAATAGCCCATCTTCGCCGCCGAACGTATTCTCTTAGCCACTCGGCGTATCCCCCGTATATTTCCAAATTATATTTACTTAACCTACGTTTTCTTTATTAATCACACGATGGAATATTACAATGAAAAAAGTCTTCACTCTGCTCGCTTTTAGCCTATATTCATTTACAACCTTGGCAATAAAACCTAATCCGTATTACCTTGTTGCCGATGATTATATTGCCCCACACATGGTCGAAGCCCACGAAAATGCTTTAATCGATTTTAAAAATAAAGTGGATGATAATGGTTACAAAGGCAGTTGGCTTTTTTACTCATTTGATGATGGTCGTCATATGGCTTTCAGCAAAAAAGAAAAACAAGACTACAAAGCACAAGATGATAAGGATTGGCAAGAAGTCGCTGATAAGTTTCCAAAAGGTTTTCTTCAAGAAAATGGGGCTATTTACTCAAAAACAATTGCAAATCAAGATTTCTATTTAATGCGTTATCTACCTGACTTATCTTATGACAACAATAGCTCTGCTAACGAACAGCCAAGTAAATATATTGTTTGGTTAGAAATAGAATTGCACCGCGTCCCTGTGAAAGAACATATCAAGAAATGGGTTAAACAGCTTAAAGAGACTGACAGTCATTTACGTTTTTCAATTTATGGCAAACAATACGGCGCCAATTTGCCATCAATTTTTATTGTATTTCACACAGATTCATTACCTGAATTTTATAAAATGATGGAACAAAAAGGTTTACATGACCCTTTAAGGTTATTACCAAACGACGTTTATCAAGGTGTTGAAAATTATCGGGTTAGTGTGGCAAAATATATGCCCATAATGAGTTACTAAGACTTTTTATTCATGATAATAGCTTGTTGTTATTGTATTCTGTATTTCTATGCTACAGATTTAATCAACTTGAGGCTTATTTTTGTTTAAACATAGAGAGTTATTAATCGCACATATTGTTGGTTGGGGTCTTTACGGTTTGTTAGAGCATCTCAGCCATCTTGTTTATGATGAGAATCATTGGCAAGGAAGTTTAGGTGGAGCATTTATTGGCGCTCTACTTACGGCATTGATCGCATTTAATTACGAACGAACAACAACATACTCCTTATGGCTGCGAATATTGAGTTTCACGCTCTTGGGTTTTATCTCATCAATCATTTGGCATAATTCATCCCGTTTATTACACCAACAAAAAACCTTGCTAGAGTTACTTGATTCAGACTTATCAGCTGTACTTAGTGGTAGCTCATATACCGTATTATTATTTGCGGCGTGGGCAGGTTTATACTTTGGCATCTCCTTTTATCTACAAAAACAGCAGCAAGTTAGAAATTCACTAGTATTATCTGAACAAGCAAAAGAGGCACAATTACAAAGCTTACGTTATCAGTTAAACCCTCATTTCTTATTTAACGTGTTAAATAGCATTGATGTTGCAGTACAAGAACAAGAAAACGATACTGCACATAATATGTTAGTAAAACTCAGTCGCTTATTACGAGTAACGCTGGAAACTGACGCAATACATAAAATATCGTTACTTGAAGAAATAGCACTATTAGATGATTTTATTGCTATTGAAAAAGAGCGTTACGTTGAAAGCATACTTTTTGAAAAACATTTATATGAACAAAGTAAGGATTGTTTGGTGCCTTCTCTTATATTACAACCGCTAATTGAAAACGCGATAAAGTTTACTTGGCAAGCTAAGTATAATAAAAAAATAACGTTGCGCACATCACTGGTAGGAGATCAGCTTTTAATTGAATTAATTAACCCATATCACCAAAGTAATAGTAATAAACTAGAAGGCACCAATACTGGCCTTAACAATGTCATAAAACGAATCACAACACTCTATGGTCAAAGTGCCAGCTTAACTACTTACAAAGACGCTAACCACTTTAATTTGAGACTTAAATTACCTCAAGAGAGAAACTAACATGACTTTTCAGTGCTGGATAGTTGACGATGAAAAAGCTGCACATAAAGGGTTAGCTCTTGCACTTAGATCCTTTGATGACTTTAAAATCAGTAAAAATTACTATGCTATTGACCAGTTACCTGATAATGCACCTGATAATCTCGATATAGTTTTTTTGGATATTGAAATGCCAAGAGCTGATGGATTTGTGTTGTTTGAACGTTGGCAAGAACGTATTCCTTTGATCGTATTTATCACAGCTTACAGCCAACATTCACTAAGGGCATTTGAGAATCATGCTTTTGATTATCTTTTAAAGCCTATTGATATTTGCCGGTTTAATTGTCTAATAGAGCGTTTAAGAAGACGATTAAGAGAACAAGATTTTTTTGAACATTATGAGGATCTAAGTAAACTCATTAAAGAAATTGATACACCGGCTCTGTTATTACCGATCCCAACTGACGAAGGACTTTACCAAATATCAATCGACAACATTCTTTATATTCAAGCTGTAGGTGATTTTGTCGCCGTTAAAACTAACGATAAAGAATTGATAACGAGGAGTACGCTAAAAGCTTTTACCATAAAGCTAAATGAAAAAGGATTTGTGCAGATCCATCGTTCATTTCTAGTTAATACGTTAGCAATAAAAAATGTTGAAAACACCAATTTCGGCGATGCAAAATTATATTTAAATAACGGCGATAAACTGAAAGTTAGTCGACGTTATAAAAAAGCTCTCATTGATGTGTTAAATAAAAATTAACATTCTAACCATTTAGCCTTAATAAAATTAACTTCACTTTATAACCTGCAACTTAAACTTCAAAATTAAAAGCCTTATCTAAACTTCATAGGTTAAGAATGAGAGACAATTAGAAAACTTTTAAAATGCGTTTTACGTTAAACAATCGCAAAAAGATGCGTTCTCATCGAGCATAGGTTTTTAGCTTTGTAACTTTTTTTCTTTTATACATTGCATTTAATGGAAAAGAAAATAATCAAAAAATATAAATACATTCTAAAAAACAACCCTAACACCTCTAAATCAATCACAATGTTTTTTTATACGGATTAAATTTTTTCGTTCTCAAATAAAGAACAATGTGACGTATTAAAACACAAACATCACTAGTAAACACTTACACACTCAATATTAAGGGTTATCAGGGTCATCATCATCAAGTCATTGAGGGTTACTAGGGTTATTCAAACTCGATCACAAAGAGTTATCAGGGTTAGCTATACATTTACATTTAGAGTTGTTAGGGTTATCATCATTTAATAGCTATTAAAAAGGATTAACATGAAATACCCAGTTTTAATTACCAGCAATAAAGTCGATACAGGCTATACGTTTTCAATACTGGACTTACCCGGCTGTCAGGTAAATTCAGATTCTATTGATGGCGGCATGCTTAACATAGAAGAAGAGATTGCTTCACATTTAAATATTTTAGCGGAATATGGCGAGTCGATACCTCATGCAAAAAGTATCGATTATCATATTAAAACGTCAACTGAGTTATGCCCTATTTGGGCCGTAATAGATTTTGATATCGTTCCGTATTTAGGAAAGAGTCATAAAATTAATGTGACACTACCGGAATTATTAATCAGACAAATTGATGATCGGGTAAGTAAATCCCCTACGTATAAAACACGTTCAGGATTTATTGCGAGTGCTTGTGTAATTGAATTAAATAAATAGATTGAGTTCTAGTGATTAACTTACAAGTATTCTAAACGTTGGAAGTTTAATTTCTTCGCTTTAAACATTAATGTTTAACATTATATTTTATTTTGTAGTAGCTTCCGAAATTAAAGAAGCGTAGACAAATCAAATTGTTTCGCTGTGACCTGCTTATCTTTTTCAAAAGACAAAGAGGCTAATTTTGGCATGGGTAACAAGCTTTCAAGTTCTGAAATATTTTCTTCAAGGTAAGGCATTTTCTCAATGCAGTTAGCAACCCAACCTATGCATTCAAGACCGTCACTTATAATACTTTGATAAGTTAAAACAGCATGATTTAAACAGCCTAGTTTCATGTTAACAACCAAAATGACTTTTTGTTTAGTTTGTTTGACAAAGTCAGATAAAAATAAGCCATCACCTAAAGGCAAACGCCAACCTCCTGCGCCTTCCGTAACAACGATATCGGCTTCTAATGCTTTTACTTTTTGATAATATTTTTGAATTTCTGCAATGGTAATTATTTTTTGGCATTGTTGAGCTGCAATATGAGGTGCAATGGCAGCTTCAAATGCAATGGGATTAATATCACATATCGATTGTTGACAATTTGCAGCGATTTCTAACAATTGTGCATCTTCATTAACTAAAACGGAATTTATTTTCTGACAACCTGCAGAAATAGGTTTATATACGGCTACCTGTTTCCCTTTGCTGACAAAAGCATGGACAAGAGAAGTTGCTACATAGGTTTTGCCAGCATCAGTATCTGTGGCGGTTATAAAAATTTCTAACATTAATAATTAACCATTTAACTTAGTCATTCAATTTAGCCATTCAACTTAACCAAAATTCCAGAATATACCCGATACGTTGCAGGATAAATGCCGCTAGGTTCTTGAAAATCTTGATAGCTTTGTGTCATTTTTTTCCATTTATCTTTACCCGCAAGTCCTTTATTTGTTGCTTTTGGAGTTTGGTTTGCACCAAGGCCTTTCAATTCATGTGCAAGATGTAAAACATTTTCATACTCTAAAATTATATCCTTTACCTGATGCTCTATAAGCCTTGATTGCGGACTATTAAAAATAGTTGTTAATTCCTCTTCTGTTTTAAAGTCGATTACATGTTGATCTTGATCGACTTGTGCCCAAGAAGATTTTAATTCATTCAACGTACCATCTATTAAGGTACTAAATATAAATAGACCACCGGGTTTTAATGCTCTAAGAATTTCAGCCAATACATGTGATAAGGGATCACACCACTGAATTACCAAATTAGAATAAACAAGATCAATACTATTATCTTGTAGTGGTAGATGATATGCATCACCTGCGATCCATTTAATATCTTGAGTTCTATTATTTTGAGCATACTTTAACATTTCGGATGAAATATCTAAGCCAAGTACTTGTTTATATTTACTAGCAAGTATATCGGTAAAAAATCCAGTACCTGAACCTAAGTCAAGTACGTTTAAATCATTTCGATTAGGTAAATGAGGCATCAAATGTTTACCCGTATAACGCTGTAGACGAGCTGAAACGTCATAAGACTTGCTCGCAACACCAAAAGAGCGCGCTATTTTGACCCTGTTTTGGGTATTAGGCATTAAACTATGACCTCATTAATATTTTTTGATAAATAATTGATATCACTAACATTATGACTAGAACAAATAGTAACACGTAACCTAGAACTGTTATTAGGAACGGTTGGAGGTCGAATGGCGGTGAGCCATATTCCTCTTTCTTTTAATTTTTCACAAATGTCTAGTGTATTTATTTCCGAACCTATTTCTATTGCATGAATAGAGGACTGGGTTGGCACTAATTTAACTTGAGCATTTAGTGTAGATGATAAAAGCTGACTTAACTCAGTTATTTTTTCTCTACGCCAAGACTCTTTTTTTATTATTTCGATACTTGCTTTTGTGGCCCATGCTAATGCTGGTGATATTGCCGTTGAATAAATATAGTGCCTTGAAAAATTCACTAAATATTCAAATACGCTTTCATCGCAAGCAACAAAAGCACCACTAGTCGCAATAGCTTTACCAAATGTAGCCATGACAATATCAACATCACCTTGGTCTACACTGCCTTCTCCATTATTACCAATAACGCCAATACTATGAGCATCATCTAAATATGACCATGCTTGATTTTCTTGAGCCAACTGACATAACTTACCGACATCTGCTTTATCGCCGTCCATACTAAAAACGCCTTCAGAAACGATAAGTTTATTTTCCGATGATGAGTTTTCTAAATAACGCTTAAGCTGAACAACATCATTATGTAAAAAACGTTTAATACCGGCTTTAGATGTCAAAGCACCATCAATTAACGAGGCATGACTTAATTTATCAAGAAAAAATGTTGTATCTTCATTCTGCCCCAGTGCCTGTAATACACCTAAGTTTGCAGCAAAGCCGCTGGAATATAATAAACACCTAGGTTTATTAAGCCAAGTACAAATTTCATTTTCTAGTGCTTGATGGGCATATTGATATCCCGTAATTAAACTTGAAGCACTAGCGCAAAGACCATATCGATCTATGCCTTCTTGCATTGCTTGATTGATCTTTGCGTGATTATTTAAGCCTAAGTAATCATTTGACGAAAAATTTAAATAGGACTTACCATTTATACCAAGCTCACGAGCATTTTGCTTTGCTACAGGATAACGTTGTCGATAACGATTTGCATTACCTTGCTGGTTAAGCTTGTTGCTAATAAATTTAAACGTCATAGTTTATGCAATTAAGCTTAATTTACAGCGTTATAAAAAAGGTCACTATGTTGCTGATCGATAACAGCCGTTTTTACTTTTAACATTTGATCTTCTTCATCAGCACTGGCAATTGTTTCTGTATTAATGCCTAATTTTTCAAATAGTATAATATCTTGGTTAGTCTCGGGATTTTCGGCTGTTAATAATTTACAACCATAAAAAATAGAATTAGCTCCTGCAAGGAAACATAACGATTGCATTTGCTCATTCATTTCAGAGCGCCCTGCGGATAAGCGAACATGACTTTTTGGCATAAGGATCCGAGCAACGGCGATACAACGGATAAATTCAAAATGATCAAGGTCGGCAACATCCGACAAGGGTGTTCCTTCAACTTTTACCAACATATTTATTGGCACACTTTCTGGTTGTGGTGATAAGTTAGCTAATTGAATGAGCAATGAAATTCTATCTTGTGCTTTCTCGCCTAAACCAACAATACCGCCACTACAAACTTTCATACCGGCACTACGAACATTTGATAAGGTATCTAATCGGTCTTGGTAAGTTCTTGTCGTGATAATTTGATTATAATGCTCAGGTGATGTATCCAAATTATGATTGTAATAGTCTAAACCAGCAGATTGTAACTCATCAGCTTGATCCGACGATAACATACCTAAAGTCATACAAGTCTCTAAACCAAGTGCTTTAACGCCTTTTACCATGTCAACAACAGCTGGCATATCTCGCTCTTTTGGGTTACGCCATGCTGCACCCATACAAAAACGAGTAGACCCTTGATCTTTCGCTTTTTGAGCAGCTTCTAATACGTTATTAACAGCCATTAAGCGTTCTTTATCAATGTCCGTTTTATAACGGGCACTTTGTGAGCAGTATTTACAATCTTCAGGGCATGCCCCCGTTTTTATTGATAACAAGGTGCTCACTTGCACTTCATTTGCATTAAAATGCTCTCGGTGAATCGTTTGAGCCTTAAACATTAAGTCATTAAATGGTAGATCAAAAAGTGCTTGTACTTCAGTTGTATGCCAATCATGACGTATTGTTGTTTGCTCAGACATTTAACATCCTATTCTTTTACAAAAATGACACAAGTGAAATTGCATCTATAAATAATTGCAGGTAGTCTACCAGCAAATAGCCATTGTAAACACCGAAGAACAACATTAGTTAACATATGAATAAAAAACAAACAGACCTTTTGAGCTATGATCAACAACATGTATGGCACCCTTATACATCAATGTCAGAGCCTTTGCCCTCGTACTTAGTAGAATCTGCAGCTGGCGTTTATATCAATCTTGCTAGTGGCGAAAAGTTAATAGACGGTATGGCCTCTTGGTGGTCGGTATTACACGGTTATAATCATCCCAAATTGAATGCGGCATTAATTGAACAAAGCAGTAAAGTTTCACATGTTATGTTTGGGGGGCTAACCCATGAGCCAGCAATAGACTTATGTAAAACGTTAATAAAAATATCACCGGAGCCATTACAAAAAGTTTTCCTTTCTGATAGTGGCTCTGTTGCAGTAGAAGTCGCCATCAAAATGGCTTTTCAATATTGGATTTCAAAAGGTAAAACAAGTAAGAACAAAATGCTTACCGTTAAAAATGGCTATCATGGAGATACTTTTGCGACCATGGCAGTTTGTGATCCTGTCACGGGTATGCATCATATGTTTGAGCAGGTCTTAAATAAGCACTATTTTGCACCCGCTCCAAAAACAAAAATAGATCAACCTTGGCAAGCTGACGATACCGCCGAACTTGAGCAGTTGTTCATTGCCCATCATGACAGCATAGCAGCGTTTATTATTGAGCCTATCGTTCAAGGTACTGGCGGTATGAGAATGTATCATCCTAATTATTTAATAGCTTGTCGAGATTTATGTACTCAATATGATGTACTGTTTATCGCTGATGAAATAGCGACAGGTCTAGGTCGCACAGGAAAATTATTTGCCTGTGAATGGGCCAATATAAGTCCGGATATCATGTGTTTAGGCAAAACGTTAACCGGTGGGTATATCACGTTAGCAGCAACCTTATGTACAACTGATGTAGCTGAAGTCATCAGTAATGGTGAAGCAGGATGCTTTATGCACGGGCCGACGTTTATGGGTAATCCACTTGCATGTGCTGTAGCAAACGCAAGTTTATCGTTATTACTCGATGGTAATTGGCAACAGCAGGTACAATCTATTTCTTCATATTTATCAAAATATTTATTACCTTTATCTAGCCATCAACGAGTTCATGATGCCCGTGTATTGGGCTCGATTGGCGTAATTGAGTGTACACAAAAAGTGAATATGTCTAACATTCAAAAACGTTTTGTTGAACTTGGCGTATGGATACGACCTTTTGGCAAATTAATTTATATCATGCCGCCTTATGTAACAACAAATGAGCAATTAGCTTGTTTGATCCAAGCGATTACTACAGTATTAGATGAAGATGATAGTTTTATCGCTGAAATACGTAAATAATTGGCGCTGAGGTAGAACTAATATCCCATAGCACTGGTTTGTATATAAATATAAACCACCCAAGCGATAGTAATGACCAATAATAGCCATAAGTTAAAATGCTTATTATCTGTTTTACGACGCCTTCTAAATTTTTGTATAAATAAATAGAAGAAACTACTCGCCGCACTGAGCCATAAAACAATGTATAAGTAATCCGTAAGCGGTTGTAGCCAGTTTCTTCGTATTTCGATGTTATGATAGCGCAATATCCCGTAGTTTTTTTCGGGGGCAGCATAATAAGAAAGTATTAATGCAAATATAAAGAATATCCAACCGCCAATCGCTAAAGCTCTAGCAATAAAAACCCATTTATCGGGTTCTTTTCGTCGATTTTGCTTATTGACCAACATAACGTCCCTGACAAAGCTCTAAGTTGGCAATAAATTTAATGGAATTGTAATTAATAATCAATATCAGTCTAATTTTATTAATTTTTACTTGTTAAACATAACAGGCACGGTAACATATCACACCTTAAATCTATACTCGTTCCACTTGAAGATACAGGGTTTGTTTATAATTTAAAGTATTTTAGGTAAAACAGATAAAAATAGTGATATATCCTACTAAATATTTATCCGATATAACATAAAACACTTATAAAACAGTTCTATAAATATTATCTTCAAATGAAACGAGTATTTACACTTTGACAGACAAAGAGGTCGATAAATGTCAGTTATATCAATTACCGAAGTATTAGCAGGTAAACATCCTGTGAATGAACTCATTTCGGTACATGGTTGGATCCGCACCCGTCGTGATTCTAAAGCAGGTATTTCATTTTTGGCGATACATGACGGTTCATGTTTTGATGCTATTCAAGCCATAGTACCTAGTGAATTAGAAAACTACCAAAGCGACGTATTAAAATTGACTACCGGCTGTGCTGTGAAAGTCACAGGTATCTTGGTTGAATCTCCAGGTAAAGGTCAATCATTTGAAATTCAAGCAACGGCAGTTGAAGTATTAGGTTTTGTTGAAGACCCTGATACCTACCCTATGGCTGCTAAGCGTCATAGTATTGAGTTTTTACGTGAACAAGCGCATTTACGCCCACGCACTAATATCGGCGGCGCGGTAACTCGTGTTCGAAATACGTTAGCACAAGCTGTGCACCGTTTTTTACATAGCAAAGGTTATTTTTGGATAAGTACTCCGCTTATTACCGGTAGTGATTGTGAAGGTGCCGGTGAAATGTTCCGTGTAAGTACGCTTGATATGGAAAATTTGCCAAGAACTGATAAAGGCGAAGTAGATTACGGTAAAGACTTTTTTGGAAAAGAAACATTTTTAACCGTTTCTGGACAATTAAACGTTGAAACTTATTGTAGTGCGCTTTCAAAGGTATATACCTTTGGTCCAACGTTCCGTGCGGAAAACTCAAATACTTCTCGTCATTTAGCTGAATTTTGGATGATCGAACCTGAAATTGCTTTTGCTGATTTGGCCGACGCAGCAGATCTTGCTGAAGAAATGCTCAAATATGTGTTTGCAGCTGTGCTTGAAGAACGCGCTGATGATATGGCTTTTTTCCAACAGCGTGTTGATAAAACAGTTGTTGATCGTCTAAATTCAGTGATCAATAACGATTTTGTTCGCCTTGATTATACTGACGCGATAACCATTCTAGAAAATTGTGAAAAGAAATTTGAAAACCCTGTTTCTTGGGGAGTGGATTTAAATTCTGAACATGAGCGTTATTTAGCTGAAGAACACTTTAATGGCCCTGTCGTTTTACAAAACTACCCTAAAGATATCAAATCATTTTATATGCGTTTAAATGATGATGGTAAGACCGTTGCTGCGATGGATATTCTGGCACCAGGCATTGGCGAGATTATTGGTGGTAGTCAACGTGAAGAACGTTTAGATGTACTTGATTCACGCCTAGAAGAAATGGGATTAGATATAGCCGATTATGGTTGGTATCGTGATTTACGTCGTTATGGCACAGTACCTCATTCAGGGTTTGGTTTAGGTTTTGAACGTTTGGTAGCTTATGCTACTGGTATGCAAAACGTACGTGACGTAATACCTTTCCCAAGAACGCCAAACAACGCGGCGTTCTAATGGCATTGCGATGTTAAACCATCATATATAGATGCACTTGACATAACCTCTTTAAAAACGCCCTCCTTTGGGCGTTTTTTTATTGATAAGGTTTTAAAAAATATTCATAGAAAAGTGACATAATCCTGATATGGTGTAGTTGCTTTTACCGGTAACTGTTTATTTTCAGTACCTATATATAAAAAGCCGATAATTTCATCAGTGTCCCTAATATTCAATTCACTTTTTACTAATGTATGGTAACTTAATTCTCCTGTTCTCCATATTGCCCCATAACCTAATCCAAAAGCCGCCATTTGCATTGCATAAGCACAACAACCTGCTGCAATTAACTGTTCTTGTTTTGGAACTTTGGGATGATCATTATAACGTGTACTGATCACAATGATCATCGGTGCCCTAAATGGCATTTTTATCATTTTGTTTAGTTTTTCTTGATCAACACCATCAGCTTGTCCAGCTTTTGAAAAAATATCACTTAAGTGTTCAAGTCCTTTGTCTTGCATCACAGTAAAATGCCATGGCTTTATATTGCCATGATCAGGAACACGCATCCCTGCAGTCAATATTTTATCTAAAGTTGCATTATTTGGTGCTGGAAATTTGAGCGCCCCATTGGAGCGACGATTTAACAATAAATCAATATTATTCATAGTGTTTATCTTATGGAGACAAAAAAATTATGCTTACATTACTCGATTTTTTAGAAAAATACGCATTTTTTTACATTTGCGACTTCTTAACGAGTGAAACTTTAAGTAGCATAGGCCTATCTAATTTAAAAATAGCCCATCAGTAGTGTAAAACATGCAGCCAAAATCGAATGTTATTAAACGTATATTTTCTAAAACATTTCAAATCTTAAATGTATTTCGAAAACTTATCATTAATCTGATATTTTTCTCAGTACTCTTAATTTTTCTTTCATCAATAATGGCAGATAGTAACCACGTTGTTGTTCCCAATAAGTCAATATTGGTGCTCAATTTATATGGCGATATCGTTGAACAAAAACATCAAGTTGAACCTTTTGATGCCTTTGTTGGTGAAGCACTACAACAAAACCAAGAAAAGCCTGAAATTCTACTCAGTGATATTACTAAGGTTATAAAATCAGCTGAAACTGATGACAGAATTAAAGTATTGGTACTCAAACTGCAAAATATGAACCGCTCCGGTTTAACTAAAATGAGAGACATTGCGAAAGCCATTGAACAATTTAAAACATCTGGTAAACAGGTGATCGCGATTGGTGATCAATATTCACAAGACCAGTATTATCTCGCCAGTTATGCTGATGAAATTTGGTTAGACCCCAATGGCTGGATGATTTTAGATGGATATGGTCGTTATCAGTTATATTACAAATCGGCATTAGAGAAACTATCAATTAGTCAGCACATTTTCCGTGTGGGTACCTATAAGTCTGCTGTAGAACCCTACATGCGTGATGACATGTCAACCGCAGCTAAAGACGCAAACAAAGTTTGGCTAAATGATTTGTGGTCTCAATATAAAACAGATGTTGCCAAGCAGCGTAAATTTTCTATTGAAAATTTTGACGAGAGTGTTGACAACTTAGTGGTAAAATTAACAGCTGTTGACGGTAACGTTGCGGAATATGCTCTTAATAACCAATGGGTTGACCAATTAAAAACACGTGAACAAATCAACCTAGCTTTAAAGGAAAAATTAGGCATAAAGTCAAAAGATGATGAATATAAACATATCAACTTTGACGACTACTTATTTTCAATAACTGACAAATTTCCAATTCGAAATCCAAATACAGATAAAGTTGCTGTCATCGTCGCTAAAGGCACCATTTTAAATGGCTCTCAAAAGCCAGGCAGTATTGGCGGCGATAGCACTGCTTTATTACTGAAAAAAGCACGTAACAATAAAAATGTTAAGGCCGTTGTTTTACGTGTTGATAGTCCGGGTGGTAGTGCTTATGCTTCTGAAATTATCCGTCAAGAAGTTGAACTACTGAAAAAATCGGGTAAGCCTGTAATTGCTTCGATGGGAACGTATGCCGCTTCTGGTGGTTATTGGATTTCAGCGCCTGCTGATAAAATATTTGCTGCACCTACCACCATTACTGGCTCAATTGGTATTTTTGGTTTATTTATGACTTTTGAAAATACCCTAAGCAAATTGGGTATACATACTGATGGTGTTGGCACAACTGACTTAGCAGGCTTTGGTTTAACACGACCATTGTCTGATGGGATGGGAAAAATCATTCAAATGAATATCAATCGAGGATATAAAGACTTCATTTCGTTAGTCGCCAATAATCGTGATATGACAATAGAACAAGTAGATGCTATTGCACAGGGCCGTGTATGGTCTGGAATGAAAGCCAAAGAGCTTGGTTTAGTTGATGAACTTGGTGATTTAAATGACGCTATTATTGCCGCAGCAGAAATGGCCGAGCTTGATCAATACGATACTTTGCTTATTGAAAAAGAATTATCACCACGTGATAAGTTTATTAAAAATTTATTAGGACAAGCAACTGCCCTATTTCCAAGCTCATCGACAACAAGTATTGGCCCTATAGACGCGGTTATTGGCAAACTTAAAGCGGAGCTAAACCACTTCAATCAGCTTAACGATCCACAAGGTGTTTATACCTTATGTATTGCCTGCGAAGTTAATTAACGTACTTTACAAAATATTTATATTATTGCCCCTAAAATTTGGGGCTTTTATATGTAGGTTTTCTACTAATTTTATATCGAGGTTAATTATCTATACTTAACCTCATTACTACCTCCATGAACGTTAATGTGAAATAATTAACATTATCTACAACTAGAAAAATTTCTCGCACAGTTTTTGTCACTGTGATACGCAAGCACCGGCCATTATTAACGATGTACATCGCAAATAATAAAGAATTTATATTAGAGAATTAAATGAAAAAACGTATTTATATTGCCTATACTGGCGGTACTATCGGCATGAAAGCTAGCGAAAATGGCTATATTCCTGTAACGGGCCATCTAACTGACTCAATAATGGCAATACCCGATTTTCACCGTGTTGAAATGCCTGAATTTACTATCCATGAGTATTCCCCCTTAATCGACTCGTCAAACATGACACCTAGCGATTGGCAACGTATTGCTGATGATATTCAAAAAAACTATGACAAATATGATGGGTTTATTGTATTGCATGGCACTGATACCATGGCATATACCAGCTCTGCATTATCATTTATGTTCGAAAACCTATCGAAACCTGTCATTGTCACCGGCTCTCAAATTCCTTTTAGTCAATTACGCTCAGATGGGCAAGTAAATCTGCTAAATTCACTTTATATAGCAGCTAACTATCCAATTAGTGAAGTCGGCCTGTATTTTAATAATCAATTGTTTAGAGGGAATCGCAGTATAAAAGCTTATGCTGATGGTTTTAATGCCTTTGACTCACCAAATATGGTGCCATTATTAGAAGCTGGGATCAATATTCGTTTGATCGCAGGTAAAGTATCCAAACCATCTGGTGAAGCGTTAACATTAACAAATATCACTCCACAACCCATAGGCGTTGTTCACCTATATCCAGGGATCAGCAGTGACGTTATTGCCAATATCATTAGACAACCTGTAAAAGCGCTGATCATTAGAAGTTATGGTGTAGGTAATGCCCCCCAAGATGAAGCATTATTGTCTTGTCTCAAAGCGGCCAAAGAACAAAGTATTATTGTCGTAAATTGCAGTCAATGTATTAAAGGCACTGTGAATATGGACGGCTACGCAACGGGTAATGCCTTAAGTCAATGTGGTGTTATTGGAGGGGTTGATATGACATTAGAAGCAACGCTTACAAAATTACACTATCTGTTAAGTCAGGATTTATCTACCGATGAGATAAGGATACGTCTACAGGAGAATCTTCGTGGTGAATTAACAGTTTCATAATCACAACGTCTTTTCACACACTGTTTATAACTTATTCTCATGCGGTATTACGTTTTTATTAGGCTTGCGTTTATTACACAAGCCTAATAAAACGAAAGTTCAAACAAATAATTGCTGAACTTTAAATTTCAAAAAACTTATTTACAATAAATAGGTTCCACTCTTTCAATAAACGGCAAATCGTTTACCGTAAATGTGCCAAGTTGTAACCATGAAATAAAGCTCTTTTGTAGATCAACAGATGAGCCTGACAACATTTGATGTTGCATTAAGTCGACTTGAACTTTCATACGTTCTTGTTTCAATTCACTTGGTGAATCTATACCTGCGAAAATTTCCAATTCCAATGTTTTTAATGCTCTTTGTGATGTTTCGTTACTTTTAATCACATCAACTATTTTCTTTTGCCATGAAGTAGAAAGTTGTAAATAATTTTCGTTGATTAAAATACTATCATTATCAACGTTTGACTTGGCGATAGATCGCAGTAAATTAAAGAGGTACTGCCAATCTAATTGGATTTTCTTATCACTGTGTACTTTTATATCATTGTTGATATTTTTAATAAAAGACTCAACGGTATTGAATGCAGATTTAGGTAGAGGTTTACAGGACTTTATTTCAGACAATAACTGCTCAGCCGAGTTTTTAACATCTTGTAATTGCGCTATTTCCATATCTGATGATAAAGATAATTTTAATTGTTCAAGTTGCTGTTCAAAACCCTGTAATAGCGTTAATTGATTAGCGTCTTCTGATTTTTTAACATCATCACGTTTTTTAAATAATGCATCGTTGATAATACGGAATTCTTGCCACAATTTATTCTCTTGTCTAGGACCTGAATAACCAATTTCTCGCCATTTATTCTGTAACGTTTTTACATCTTGAATCGCAGCAAAGATATCTTCTTTTACTAATGCTGCATTAGCTTTATCTATAAGTAAACGCTTAGCTATTGTATTGTCATCATGAAATTGTTTAATTGCTATTTTTACTGGCGCTAATATTTCATTAAGTTGTTGATGTAGATTTTTATATTTTTCGCGATCAACTTCACCTGCATCCTGCCATTTTTGTTGTAACTTATTTAATTGACCATCAACAGATTTCCAATCCTTTGTCTCATTATTAAGTAGCAATACCAATGTTTTTGCTTCATCAACAATGGCTAAACGTGTTTTAAAATGCTGTTCTCTCAGCTTTTCTTGCTCACCATAATATTGTCGACATGGAGCAAAGGCTTGTTCACATGCTTGATTAAACTCTTCATTTAAGGTTTTTTCAACATCATCATCAGCATGACCCAAACTGTTCCATGTTTTACGATATTGTTTAACTTTCGCCGCTTGCTCATTAGGGTTGTCTAATGGAGTAATAACAAGTTCTTTTACTTCTTCAAGTAAACTCGCTTTTCTGGGCGTTGCAATATAATGTTCCCAATCACTTAACTCAGATATTTTTTTACTGATGTTGTCATAATCACGTTGTAGACGTTGTTGTTGGTTTTGAGATAACGGACTATATAAACTTTCAACTCGTTTAAAAACACCAAATGCAGCATTATATTTACCACGAGCAATTAAACTGTTTACATCTTGCAGCTTCTTTTGACATTGTATAAATAATGTTTTTTGTTGGCTAAGAAGTTCACTAAGGCCTTTATTCCAAAGTTGTTCTATTTCTTTGTATGCATTTACAATTGAATCAGGCAATACACCAAAAGCTTGTTTCTCCACAACTTTCCATTGCGATAGCCAATCTTTATAAATAGGATGACGTTCGTTTAATTCAGCAATTGTTGATGGCAATGCGAGTTGAGATACTTTAGAAATTAAGTGTGTCGCTTCTGTTACGGATTGTGCAATTACGGGTAACTGCGTTAAGCGTTTTAGTTGAGAGTCAATCAGCTTTTCAAAATGTAACTTTTCATTGTTATTAAGGATTGAATTAACAACATCATTTTGTAAACTGACAAGTTCTTGTTTGAAAGATGTTTCATCAATATCAGAATTTTCAAAAATTGCCGTGGCTAATGATTGACTTAATACTTTGATAGTCTCGTTAAATCTATCACTAGCTATTATTTTTTCTTGTACAAGTTTCTTTTCTATTAATTGTTGTTTATAAGCCTCAGCTTTAATAGCAAAAATTTTATCAAGTTGTGACACTATTTTTTGATACTTATCTTTAAATGTTTTTTGTTCTTGCGACGATAAACAATCAAAACCTAAAACCACATTTTTCCATTCATCTTCTAGTAACGTTTTTTTAGTTATCATTACTTCATAGTCAGTGACATCACCTAAGGCTAATAACTTTGATAATAACAATTGAATTTGTTTAGTTAACTTTTTAGGTTTTTCTGATAGTGCAACTAAGGATGTTAACTTCTCTGTAATGATTAAACTGACTTTTTCATTGCAGGCATGTTTTGACAATTTATCTAAAACACCTACCTGGTCAATAAGGTTCAAAAGATAAACTTGTACTTGCTCTTGTTGTTTTTGAATAAATAGGGTTTGAATTAATTGTGGTTTTGCAATTTTTTCATAAAGAGCAATGATCAACTCAGCAGTTTGCGATTTTTGTAGCCAGTTTTCTAAGCCTGCATTATTTTTTAACTGATCAATATATTCAAGTTTCTCTTTCATCGATAACTTAATATCATGTTGATCGGTTAATATTTTTTGTATTTGTTTTAAAGAAAACTCTTTAATTTTTTTATTGTTATTATTTTTACTCGCATCTAACCATACAAAAAAACTATTTAGTTTTAATAATGCCGCGCGTCTCACTAATTCATTTTCGTCTTGTTCAAGCAACTGTTGAAGAATATCTCGTTGCTCAGGGTTTTTTATTTGTAATTCATCATTAATAGCAGCAATGCGGATATTGCTATCTTTGTTTTGCCATTTTGCTTTAAAAAATTTGGAAAAAATCATAGTTCTGAGAACCTAGCAATATCATTTAATTCGGAAAACGTTTTTTTAAGTTCACGTTTAGTTTTTGTCACAATTTCCCCATCAGCGCCAATGCTTAGTATTTCATCAGAATCTAAGCGCTTCGCCTGATATGCCATAACAATTTGTAAGGCCGAGTCTCGTTGTGGTTGTTCAACCGTATTGCCTTCAGGCCACTTCCCTGTTTCAGCTGCATGCTTTAATCTCAGATACATGTCTTGCGACATATTTTCAACTAACTGTATTATATCCATGGTTGTCTCTTAAAATTCTTGTTAATGCTAAAGAACATCTTTTGTGCAAAGCCGTTACACACTATTTACGTTTTAATAGGATCAGACGAATTCGTGTAACAATATAGAGAATAAAACCAAGAAATGTACTGGTCATCGCTGTGATGTATTGCCACGTCCCAGGATGTGTATCCTCTAAATATAAAAACAAAAATCCACCACAAAAAAGTAACATCGCTATAAACGAGTGTGACATTAAGCTTTGTTGTTTTTTAACGGAGCTCATCACTTTTATACTATGTAGTTGTTCTTGGTCGACACCTGCAATATCAATATTACAATGCGAACAAGTTTTTGCTTTATCCGAAACTTTATTTTTACAATTGGGACAATTTATAACAGCCATTATGTGCTCTCTTAAAAATAATGCCGATAGTTTACAAAAAAAAACGCCCTAATGGGCGTTTTTTATCAAGATTTAATCATAAATCTACTTTTTTTGTTGATTAATACGTTCTTCCCAAAAATCAGCATTATCGATGCCTAACTTTTTAGGATCAAAGGTATAGTTTTCTACACCTTCTAATTGTTGACGTTCATAATCTTTTAATGCCTTTATGGCAGGCTTTGACATAAAGAATATAATTAAAATACCAACAATATTTAACCACGCCATTAGGCCAACACCAACATCGCCCATACCCCATGCTGCGCTTGGTTCTGCTACTGTTCCGTAGAATACCGCTGACATAATGAGTATTTTTAATAAAAATCTAAGAGCAGGAACTTTTATGGTTCTATTAATGTATGAGACATTATTTTCAGCAATAAAGTAGTAAGCTAATACCGTTGTAAATGCAAAGAAAAATAACGCAATAGCAATAAAAGGTTTACCAAAACCGGTTAATACACTATCAACTGCTATTTGTGTAAATGCTGGACCACTTATAACAACATCATCTGCTAGGTTTTGTACAATAAAACTTGTTGAACCATCTGGTAATACGTTATATGACTGAGTGATCAGAATCATGAAAGCGGTTGCTGAACAAACAAATAAAGTATCAATATAAACAGAAAATGCTTGCACTAAGCCTTGTTGTGCTGGGTGGTCAACTTCTGCTGCTGCTGCAGCGTGAGGGCCTGTACCTTGTCCTGCTTCATTTGAATAGACTCCACGTTTAACTCCCCACCCGATTGCGGCACCAAATCCTGCCATCGGAGTAAAAGCGTCAGAAAAAATCAGAGAGACAATACCCGGTAATTTATCAATGTGTAAAGCAATAATAGAACAAGCGACAATGATATAAGCAAGTGCCATAAATGGAACAACAACCTGAGTAAAATTAGCAATGCGTTTTACACCACCAAAAATGATGAAACCGAGCATTAGCACGATAAACACAGCCGCATAAACCTTAGTTAATGCTAAGTCACCTATAAAGGATTTAACCGTGCCGCCTTGACCAAATACATTAACTAATGCATCACCTATACCATTTGATTGCACAACGGGAAGCAATAATCCACAAGCAACAATAGTTGAAATAGCAAAGATCCATGCGTACCATTTTTGCCCCATCGCTTTTTCAATGTAATAAGCTGGACCACCACGATAAACGCCGTCTTCTTCTTCTTTAAATATCTGCGCATTCGTTGACTCAATATATGCAGTAGAAGCTCCTAAAAAGGCAACAACCCACATCCAAAAAACGGCTCCGGGTCCACCAAAACCAATAGCAGCAGCAACCCCAGCAATATTACCAACCCCTACACGACCAGAGAGCGACACAGCTAAGGCTTGAAATGATGAGATACCTTTTTCAGAACTTTTTCCGGAGAGTAACAATCGTAACATTTCTCTAAAATGACGAACTTGCACAAACCGTGTTAGAACAGAGAAAAAAATTCCTGTTCCTAAACACAAATATATTAGAGACGAACTCCATATATAACTATTGAGGGTATTTACTATCTCTTGCACTATATAACTCCTGATTTTTATTATTTTATTATTTTATTATTTTATTATTTTATTGAAAGCTTATTGAGCAAAGTTCTAAATAAGCCTTTTTATATTTATCTTAAATCATCAACAACGTGATAGATTGCTGTTAAAAAGTCACGACCAAATAAGCTGCTACGTTCATCAGACCAACCAACACTATAATCAGGTAATAACTCATTGTCTTTAAATGGCATTTCGACGGTATAGGCTAAACACTTAAATTGCTCTCCTACCCAACTAGCAGCTACGGTAAGGTTTGCCTGTCCTGGTTCATCTTTGTCGTAACCTTTATCGTCTTGAAACTCGGGGGTAATATGAAGTAAAATTTGCTTAAACTTTTCTTCTAGCCCTTGATGGCGTTCATCATAGGACGGGATCCCTTCACAACCTGCAACAAAGTTAACAGGTAATGCTTCATCACCATGTATATCAAGATGCATATCAACACCAGTACTCAACATTTTTTCACGAACTAAATAGACCTCAGGACTTTTTTCCATTGAAGGTTCAGCCCATTCGCGATTTAAATTTGTACCAACAGCATTAGTTCGTAAATGTCCTCTGACACTACCGTCAGGATTCATGTTCGGCACAACATAAAACACAGCTTTGTTTAATAAAGAGCGTGCTACACCATCATCTTCATCAAGCAAACGGTCTAAGAAGCCTTCAATAAACCATTCCGCCATGGTTTCACCAGGATGTTGACGAGCTGTTAACCAAATAACGGGCTTACCCTCACCTTCTTCACCGATTTTAAGTAAAGACATATCACGGCCATCAAGCGTTTGACCTAATACTTGTAATTGACAGTCCACATCTAATTGTGCGCTGTGAATGAGGTCTTGATGACGTTCATAACTATAAGGGGCAAAATAAGCGAAATATACCGAATCAAATTCTGGTGTTAATGTGATGGAGAGTTTTTGCCCATCAAAGCTTGTTGGCACACGAAACCAGCTTTGCCTATCGTAGGATGCGACAGCTTGGTAATCATCCCAGCCTTCTATATAAGCAGAATTTCCGGCATTAAGGATATGGAGCTGATGTTCAACATGAAGGGTATTATGAAGTTTGAAATGAAACCACTGATAAAAATCAGATTGATGGTCCTTTACAATTTCTAGTTGAATATTAGCCGGATCGTTGGCATTAAGTACACGAATATTACCACTATCAAAATTGGACGTTATTTGCATGAGACATATCTGCTGTTATTATTTTTGAAGACATTAGTGTACACAATCAACGACAAGATCAGAAGTATTAAAGTATACGTAAATACAAACCAAACTCCGAAGAATATCCTTGAGAACGAGCAATCACAGTATTTTGTTCATCTATAACATAATAACTTGGGTAACCACCTATTTTAAAAGATTTTTTAACTTGCTCCGACCCTAAAGCTATGGGAAATGTTAATTGATGTTGTAATGAAAACTCTCGTATTTCGTCAGCGTCCATATAATCAAGAGCAACAGCAATCACGTCGATATGTTCATTTTTTTCATAAAGTTCTTGTAGATTACTAATGCTAGCATGACAAATTTGACACCAAGGTGCAAAAAAATAAAGAACAGTGGTTTTACCATCAGCGCTAAGGGTTATAGGTTCATCCATAATAGTTGTTAGTTGATAATTATTTTCGACTAAGGTGTCGTCTGTAGATAACATTGATGATGCTCTTATCCACGACACAAAATTGAAAATAATTATAAATACGACAAACTGAATCGTTAAATTTCGAAACAAAAAGTATTCTCTTAATAAAAGTTGTGACTACCTAATTGACTAGACCCGAATATTGCAATAATAATTTTCTAAATTAATCCCTTTTTTCGTAAATATTAACAAGCACCTATTATTAAACACTTGAAAGCGATAGCTATAAACTCAATACAAGTTAATAAAACCTGACCGTAACAACATCACATATTTCTTATTAATACAAAACAGCTGCAGACCTGTAAATCAATGACTCTGAAATATGGCTTGATGTAAAAACAATCTAAAACAACAAGTATAAATTATAGTACTATATCTTATTTAAACACTTAATGACCGCTCTAGATAACTTATTAAATAACTGAAATACCAGCAACTTCAGTTACTGAATTAGCATTAGCTCGCTCGATGATCTTAAGTAATGTTGTTTGAATTACCTCACTTTCTTTCGCATCTGTTTCACTAACAAATCGCTCTTCTTGAGCTTCCGCTCCTTCCTCTAAAATGAACTGAACTACAACTTCAGTTGCACAATCTGCGGTTTTACCAAAGTACGCTACAGATATCTGAGGATAACCTCTAAATCCTTTCTTAATATGTTTGGCTATTCGTTTTTTGGCTTTATCTATATGCATTGCTATTCCTTAAAATCATCAATCGGAGAATAATATCATGCAACATAAAATTTCAATTTACTTGGCTAAAAATTACGATAAATAAACCAAGTGATCGCATGTCTAACTAATATACCTTTTTGTTCTATGGTGTCTAAAATAAATAAGAAAATCTACTGTTCTTTTTTTACATTAAAGCAACGGGTAGCATTTAACCTGCTTTTAGGCATATTGATATGCTGTTATTTGATACTTTATACTTGTATTAAATATCGTTGACTATATAGAAAACTAACCAAAAAGTTAGCAGTGATTTATCTTTGTTTGAGATATGATGGATTTTAATAACCTATTCATATAAATTCGATTTGAATTCCACGAGGTTCATTACACACTATCTTTAGACTCTGCAGTATCACACTTCTTACAATTTAGTTCATATCCCAACATCGACAGACGCCCTACTGGAGTTGTTACCCAAGGTCTATTTATAAAAGGTGAATTATTTCTAATATGCTGAAAGTGACCACACAATAGCTCAGCGACCCAATCATTCTCTTTTACATTAATTTATCTAACTTTGTCTAGCTAATATAATTTAACAGTGAAGGAACATTATTCTAACATTTTATCAAGTTGACTTGATATTAAACGGTATTTATAAACGTCAATAAAAAGTGTCATCTAGGACAAAAAACACTATTCATTAAGGCGAAGTTTCTTCGAGTGAGCCTGATGAAATGAGGCAAGTTTAGATGTTGGTTTTATTCAGTAAAATGACCAGTAAGGTAGTAACCTCATGGAATTAAAGATAAGTTCCTATTTTTGACAGACTATTATCTTAGAATAAAGGTTATGAATATATACTATCAACAAGAATTGTAATAAAAATGGATTGTTCAATTATCTAGAAATGTTCTGACACTTTGCAACAATTCAATTCTATTATAAGGTTTATGGAGGAGATTACGCTGTAACTCATCGTCTACAAAAATGTTGTTTTTATCATCATCGAAACCACTGACTAATTTAATTTTCATATCAGGATATTTTTCTTTAATTTTAACAGCAAGTTGATAACCATCCATCTGAGGCATTAAAACATCAGTTAACACCAAATCAACATGTTCCTTTTTTAAAGTCATTAATGCTGATCTCCCACTGTCTGACTGTAAAATGTTATAACCTTCTTTTTGCAATAATTCAGTAGCCAATTCACGCAATGCTAATTCATCATCAACAATCAATATAGTTTCATTTCCTTTTAAATTTATTACACTTACTTTACTTTGAATAGACATATCTTGGGGCTCAACAAAATATTTTGGAAAATAAAGTGTAAAGTGGCTACCTTGCTCAAACGAGGATTTAACAACAATACAGCCACTGCTTCTTTGTACAAATCCAAATACTTGTGATAAGCCCAAGCCTGTTCCTTGTTTACCTTTGGTTGAAAAAAAGGGGTCAAATATTTTTTTGCTAATATCTTTGCTCATTCCACTACCGTTATCAATGATGCAAAGCGTTACGTAATTCCCAGGCGCCAAACCTAGCTCATCAGCATATTCTTTTGTTATCTCAACCTTGTCAGTTTTTAAAATTAACTCTGCAGTTGGTAAATTATCGCTCATTGCATGCATAGCATTAATAGACATATTAAATATTGCATCTTCTAAATCACTAGTTTCTAACCAAGTCGGCCAAATATCTTCGCATAATTTTAATGTTATTTTTATGCGTACGGTTAACGTTTTTTGCAAAACATCTTGTTGATGGAGTAGGAGTTTATTTATATCAACCCTAGAAGATTCAATGTCCTTCTTTCGAGTAAAAGACAATAATTTTTTTGTTAGTTTTGCTCCTCTCTCGCCTGCTTCTGAAATATGTTCAACGTAGGATGTCAATTTTTTTTCATTAACTAACTTTGCCTTTAACAATCCTGAATAACCAATAATAACACCAAGCATATTATTGAAATCGTGAGCGATACCACCAGTAAGTTTGCCCAAAGCTTCCATTTTTTGAGATTGGTGCAGTTGAGCAGCTAACATTGCCTGTACTTTTTCAGATTTTTTTCGACCATGCATTTCTATTTTTAGTTTTTTATTCATGCTAAAAAACACTAAAATAACAATTAGCATGATAAATGAAGCGATAGGTAAAACCCAAAGAGCAATAGTTGATAGTTCGGCTCCTGTTGTAAGCCGAATAGATAGCCAATCATTAGCAATTGCAATTTTTCTTTTCTCACTCATATTTAGAAAAACTTTATTGATGATCCCAACAAGCGGAGCTAATTCGGTTCTCACTGCCATAGCGATTTCTAATTTATAAGGCGAAAAACCTGTGATAATCAGATCAGAAAATTGTTCCTTATTAATAATGAAGTTGACAAAGGAAATATCCCCAAGAAAAGCACTAAGTTCACCATTATTTAATTTTTTAAGTCCATCAATGGTCGACTCTACAGGAATTATTAATATTTCAGGAAAATCAGTAGCAACAAACTTCAATACAGCATTCTCAGCAACAATACCAACGGCTCGCCCTTTTAAACTCGCTAATGAATTCGCATTAAATCCATTTTTACGTGAAACGAGTATCGTGTCTGTAGAAACGTATGGCTTGGTAAAAAGCATGTTTTTTTCACGTTCTGTAGTTCTAACAATTGCCGACATAACATCAATTTTATTATCTTTCATCGCAGCTAACGCTTCAGCCCAACTATAATTTCGATCTGCCTCAATTGTTAAAGAAAGTATACTCATTATATAGTTGATATAATCAGCAGAAATACCTGAAAAATCACCTTCGTCATTAAAATATTCATACGGATACCATGAATCTACACCTAATCTTAGAGTAGGAGCTTGTTGCAACCATTTTCTTTCTGCCATTGTTAAACTAGTTAGCAATGACTTATCACTAAAAAAAGGTTTTAAGGTCGGCAACCATTTTTTTTCTAACTCAATAATTTTATTGACAGGAATATTTTCTATACCCACATTAATGTTATTTAACAATTCAGGCTGACCTTTTGCTATAAGGGCAGACACATTATTGGATACAATGACTTCCTCCGAGATAACAAAGACACCACTTAAGCCCCTTTTAGCTAACTTTCCAAAGGCAGTAGGTAATTCAACAATCACAGCCTGAACTTCATTGTCAAGTAACTGATTAAAGACATCATCAACATTTTCATGGGTTAGTTGCACAATATCAGGATATTTCTCTCTGATATATCGCTCTTGAAAAGTAAAGCGTGGAGTCGATACTTTTATATTCTTTAGCTCTCTAAGATTAGTCGTTTTGTTGACCGAACTATTATAAATGACACCTGTCTGTACATTATGGATTGGTAACGAAAAGTCTGCCCATAGTTCTCGTTGTTCATTCCAAAACAGCCCAGCATGAAGGGTATTTTTTTGTCTTGTTAATTGTAAACTCTCTTTAAAAGGGACTAAATTAATACGTATTGGAATATCGTTCGTTTTAGACCACAGTTCCCAAAACTCAACATAGAGTCCACTCGGAGTTCCATCAGGTAGACTAAAGCTAAAGGGTAAGTTATCTTCGCTCGCGACAACGGTAAGAGTTCTTGACAGGTCTTTTGTTTGTTCTGCTGACAACGACTGGATGCTGTGTAAAAACACAACAGTCAACAGCAACAAAAAGGTGATTTTTAATTTCATACTTTGTTTTTAGTATAAGTTAAGTAAATTTATTAAAACTGTTCTTGTTCAATACATTAGTGAGATATTAATCACATTTCAGTCGCTATTTTTCTGTCGTATTTGCCAACACAACTAATAATTTTAATAATAAAGCTATTCGCTAGGTTGTTTGCGAACTGTCAACGAAAGATTTTATGTGAAAAAATTTATTCTCTTTGATATAGCTCTATAATATTGATCATCCTTAGTCATAAAGCCAAATTACTGGGGGAGATACTATAATATGACTTTAAAGAAAGTGACCTAATTTGCTCAACCACTTCAGATCATTAACTGAAATATAATATGTAATAGCAAAACTTATATTGAAATGGTTCGCTATATCACCTCGATTAAATGAAAAATTTGTTACGACCTAAAAGTCTAACTGTGCCATTAATTTATTTATATCGATTGGCTTTTCAAAATACTCTTCTGCACCCTCATTTATTAGACGTTTTTTCATGTCATTATCAATACCACCGGACATTACAATAACTCGTGTATGATTGAGTAGAGGGTCTTGTTTGATTTGCTCACAAAATTCTAAGCCATCAACTGCTGGCATCATTATATCAAGTAATACTACAGTTGGTTTAAAGCTGCTCATTTTTAAACCTGCTGCAAAACCATTAAAGCAAACATCAATATCGACGTCATTGTAGTTTTCTAAGAGAGCATCCTTTAAAAACGCAGTATATAAAGGCTCATCATCAACAATTAAGATACGCTGCTTGTTGTTTTGCTCCACCAATTCTATGCTTTTTGTTTGGGCAAACACTTTAATTTTGCCTAATAGAAATCGGTGGTGCCCGTTAACAACTTGATCCGCTTTTAACTCATGATTGTTAATCCATGTATATACTTGTGAAAGTGAAACGCTCATTAATTGTGCGACAGTTTGCGGTACTAAGTATTCTTGTGATGAGAGCATGAAAACCTAATTTATGATCTTAATAAAGATAGCTTGTTCAACCATAAACGATAATCGCTTATAATGTAAGCAAATTTAACACAATTATTAATCATATTTATTATTGTGTGAAGTCATACAAACTGGCTTAAACGGAGAAATAGAGCTTTGAACTCAACAAGTAGGTTTAGCGCTACAAACACGGCTGCAAAAAAATTAACGAGTAGAAAGCAAAAATCCCGTTAATTCTTTCGAATTAACGGGATTTTCTGAATGTGGCGGTGAGATAGAGATTTGAACTCTAGAAGGGCTACAAACCCTTGCCGGTTTTCAAGACCGGTGCTTTCGACCACTCAGCCATCTCACCTGTATGTTTAAAACAATCGCTTGTTTCAAGACGAGGCGAATTCTAATGAGTGTTGTGATCTTTGTAAAGTGTTTATTTTCATATTTTAATAAAATTATTTTATTTGTAGTTTTTGTCAGCAATTACCATATATTCCAACGCAAACATTCAATTTATAACGCCTTCTAACTTTGTTATTCTCACAGTAAGTATCAATTGCATATCAAGCGTTCTATTGATACATCTAAATTGATGTATCATTCACACCAATCCATATCATTATGTTAGATGTAAACGTATGTAATATTGTAACTAAAAATTATGATTTTAAATTGTACAACATTTAATTTTCCCAAACGAAATCGTTCGATAATTAGACAATGCTTTTTTAAGTACTATGATTATTTATGGAGGGTATTATTATGCAAAAAGATAAGTTTGTGAAAGGTCATTTCATGTCAAAAGGTAGCTTTCAATCAATCGATGGAAATCATTCAATTGCATTTGGTGATGAATTTAATATCACTGATGTTTTGAAAGACAATAAAGTTGAAATTACACATGATGACCAATGCTTTACATTTGACATCAACTGTTTTGAAGGAACCTTTGTTCCATTCAATCAAAAATAAACATTATGAAAGTTAAATGATTATTTTACTTATATAAAAGAAAAAGTCATTAAAACCCTAATGCGTTTTAGGGTTTTAATGCCTAGTTTACTTTACCGCACTAGCCATATAAGCACTGCTACCAATTAAAAAGCTTCCTCCAGTGTACCCTAAATATTTTCTTGATTTTTGACTTTGAAAAGCTTTACCTGCACGCGACGCCAGCAACGCGTAACCAAACAAAATCACTGCAATAACAACAGATGAAGTTAATATAAGTATTGAAAACTGCAACAATTGATCACCTGCGGGATTCATAAACTGAGGTAAAAAAGCCATATAGAAGGCTACCGCTTTGGGGTTCAACGAAGACGCAATAAATCCCGCTTTCAAACTACCATGATTAACATTGTTTTTATCACTTGCATTGTCATTCAAAGTATTACTTCTAGCGTAGATAATTTGGCAATAACCAAGATAAGCCATATAGAGCACACCCAACCATTTAAAAATGACAAAAAGAGTCGCCGATGTTGCCAAAATAGCGCCAACACCTAATAATGATAAGATCATTAATACCACGCCACCTAAAATATCACCAACTATGCACATTAATGCTGCAGACAATCCTTTTGTCAAAGATTGGCTTATTACGAGTAATACACAAGGGCCAGGAATGAGTGTAAGTATTGCGCTTGCGACTATAAAAGATAACCAAACTTCGATGGACATAGTACCTGCTGTATAAAATAATTCGATTAGAGTTGAGTTGTTCGCGTACTGTATTAATCTAACAGGTAATAGCGAAGCTAGGCTAGCAAATCAATCCAACATTGCAATACTTGATTGCCTTTCAATGAACATTTCAATGAACATTTCAGTGAATTAACATATAGTAATAACACTCATTCATTCAATCCAATCGTTTGTTATAGTACTTGTGCTGTTTGATACCAATCACTAGAAGGTGTTGGTACACGCATTTTTTCACGTAATGCTGTTGCATTTTCAACAGAAGTGAGTTCTTTTAATAATAAAAAGGCAACCTCTATTGCAGTACCTGGACCCGTAGATGTAATGATATTTTGATCTTGTACTACTGGGCGATCAATAAAAATTGCGCCTGTTTGTTCTAGTTGTTGTTTACGCTTGCCACTTAATTGATGGTAAGTTGTTGCCTCTTTGTCCATCAGTATACCGGCTCGACCTAAAGCAATAGATGAAACACAAACACTCGCGATAGGCTTATTAAGAAGATGAAAGTGTTTGATTGTGTTTAGAAAAGGCATGCTCAACGCGTCATCATAAAACCCTGATGGCTCAAAGCCTCCGGGAATAGCAAGCGCATCAAAATCATCTAGGTTAATATTTTGTAAAAGCATCGATGGTTTGAATGTTAAACCAAATGTTGTTTCTATTTCATTATTCAGACCAACGTCTAGCAATTCGACAGTTTCATTACCCAGTATTGTCGCCCAGCCCATAACATCGGTAAAGGCCGCCATTTCTAACGGCTCAACGCCATTAGCGAGTAACATAAGTATTTTTTTCATTGGTTTCTACCTATTTTTAAAATGTCATTAGGGCATACTAAATCTTTGTGAAACATAAAAGCATGTACGGTTTTTCTTCTTTAACGAAGTAGAATATTCACTTACCTAAAAACGTTGCAACCTAAAACACTTGGCTGCAACGATAAAGGAAACTTTTTGTTATATTATTTATTTTTCATAAACTTAAGTATATGGTTAGCAATAACATCACCATCTTCTTCTAAAGCAAAATGTCCAGTATCCAAAATATTAAAGTCTAAGTTTTTCAAATCACGTTTATATGGATGTGCACCTTCTTCTGGGAATATATAGTCACCTTTTCCCCACATTAATAACGTAGCTGGTTGATGTGCTCTAAAGTATGCTTGCCATTCTGGATATAGCGCAGGGTTAGTACCATAAGAATAAAATAATTCTAGCTGAATTTCTTTATTACCAGGGCGATCTAATTTGGCTTGGTCTACTATCCAGTTATCAGGGCTGATCGTTTCTTTATTACGAGTACCATTGGTATATTGCCACTCTGTTGCACCAATAGTTAATAAATTATCTTTAAGTACTTTGGCATTTGCAGGTGTTTTGTCCTTCCAATAGGCTTTAATAGGTTCCCAAAAATCACGTAATCCTTCATCATAAGCATTACCATTTTGAATAATAAGACCCTGTACTCTTTCAGGATGTTGTGCAGCAATTCTGAAACCAATTGGTGCGCCGTAGTCCATCACATACATGGTATACTCTTCAGCCCCCACCTTTTCCAAAAAAGCATCGGTAATTTTAGCCAAATTATCAAAACTATATTCAAATTCGTTTAAAGCAGGCATTGAACTATTGCCAAACCCTGGATAATCAGGTGCTATCACATGATACTTCTCTGACAATTTAGGAATAAGATCTCTATACATATGTGATGACGTTGGGAAGCCATGTAACAATACAATCGTTTCTTTATTCTCGACACCTGCTTCACGGTAAAAAATATCTTGGTTTTGAACCTTCATTGTTTTATGCAATGTTTGTGACGCTTCAACATCATTAATGCCTACAGCACTAAACATTAAAACACCAGCGGCTGCCATTAAATAGTTCTTGAAACGATTATTTTCAATTGTTGCTTTCATAAATTTTTTCATTATCTTTACCTTAAATATTATTTAGTTAAACTTTCATTGCTTAAAATCTGTGATATTAAAAATTCGTGTAACTTTTTGTTTCTCTTACTTTTGTTAATAAGCCCATTTGCTCCTTTGCCAATAACTCTGTAAATCCCCCTACCGATTTATCTTCAATGAAAACTTGTGGGTAGGTTGTGCCCATTGTTCTTTTTTGTAATTGCTTTAAGTATTTAGGGTTTTCATAAACATCGTATTCAATGAAACTGATCCCTTTATTTGTTAATAACCGTTTAGCGTGTGTGCAATAACCACAACCGGGTCTGGTATATATTTCTACTTTTGACATATAGTCCCCTTCTGCAAATTTCTTTTTAAGCTGTTTGCCAGTTGATGAAGCTATTATCCATACTAGTGATATATTGATAAATAGTGTTGACATTGAATTATTGTCAACGTATTGTTGACAATAATTCAAATGGAGATCGTTATGGATACGTTAGATGGTCTAAAAACTGTAGTGGCGGTGGTGGAAACCAGCTCTTTTACCGCGGCAAGTGAAAGACTCGGTATATCTAAAGCGCTGGCCAGTAAATATGTTGGCGAAGTTGAAAAAAAATTAGGCATACGTCTTTTCAACAGAACGACACGCCAGTTAGCATTAACTGAAGCAGGTCGACGTTATTATCAACAGTCAGTTATGTTACTAGAGCAATATATGGCATTAGTCGATAACGTTACTGGTGAGCAAAGTAAACCTCGAGGTTTATTAAGAGTTAGCGCACCGGTCACATTTGGTGAAATGATATTGTCCCCTCTTCTGCCAAAATTCTTAGCCTTATATCCTGATCTACACATTGAGCTGGTATTAACAAATAGTGCCATTGATATGTTAGAAGAAGGCATTGACGTAAGACTACGTATAGGCGGAGTTGATGACTCTAGTATGATAGCAAGACATCTAAAGACTTTTCCGCTGGTTTTATGCGCTTCTTCTGCCTATATCGTTAAGAATGGATTGCCTAAATCACCTCAGCAGATCGCAGAACACAAATGCATTATTGATAGTAATTTCAGAATTGGTAAACAGTGGCCATTTATATCACCTAATGGCCAAGCTGTTACTGTAGATGTTAAGTCTGCAATTTCAGTTAATAGCCCACAGGCCGTGCGAGAAATCGCCATTGCAAGTGGTGGTATTGCTATGACGCCAGAATTTATTGTTGAAGATGCGATTAATGATGGTAAGTTAATATCAATATTGCCAGAATTCACTACACTAGAGTTTGGTCTTTATGCCATTTATCCACATCGAAAATATGTTGCTAAAAAAGTGAGATGCTTTATAGATTTTGCGTTGGAACAATTTTCAAAATAACATTCTAACTTTGTATTAATAGGTTAAGGTTGTTGTAGTTTATTGTTAATAATTTTCAACTACGCAATGCTCTTATAATCATTTGTTCGGTAATTTAATGACTGCAAATCTAAATAGGCTAAGTCAACATGACGTTTTCATGCTGACTTAAAGTCGACTAATTACCACCACAAAAAGCTATTTATAACACCTTCTTTTTGCTGGGCTCGCTTTTACTCTCGATGCCTTTAGCATATTTATCAAACCAAGACAGAAACCTTTCAAAACGGTCTTTTTGAAAAGTTGGCAGGTTTATGCCGTGATGTTCGCCGGGATATACAACAAGCTGAGTCTCTCTGCCCAGTCGTTTCATTGCTTGGTACATTTGTTCTGAATTAAGGATAGGCACGTTCCAATCAAGTGCACCACCAATCCATAATGTCGGTGTAGCAATTTTTGCAACATCGTTAAAGGGAGATATCCGTTCCCACGCAGGCGCATTTTCCCATGGTAATCCTAACTCTTGTTCCCACCACATTTGGTAATGATCATGACCATAGTTAGAGCGCATTAGTGCTTCACTAGCACCAGAAACAGCAGCCTTGAATCTAGTGGTTTGAGTAATAATATAATTTGTCAAAATACCGCCATATGACCATCCACCCACGGCCAATTTATCAGGGGCGGCATATCCTTGTGCTAAAACATGATCAACACCCGCCATTACATCTTCATAATCAAGTTTTCCCCAGTCAGCAAATAACGCATGAGAAAATGCTTGTCCATACCCAGATGAACCTCGAGGATTTGGTTGTAAAACAAGATAACCGTTGGCGGCCCATAGTTGTGCTTGAAATCTGAAGCGGAAATCCCATTGGCTAACTGGTCCTCCATGTGGATTTACGATCATCGGATATTTCATTGAGGCATTAAAACCTACTGGCTTAGTGAGAAAGGCCTCAATTTCTGTACCATCTTTGCTTTTAAAGTGAATATTTTCAGTTGTTGCCAGTATTAACTTGTCTATAAGTTTTTGGTTTGAAAAAGTTAATTGCGTTAATTTTTTTCCCTTGAGGGTGAACATTTCGGTTGGTTGTGTACGTTTACTTATCAATGCTGTGATGGTTTTTCCCTTAACAGCATATCCGCGAATACTCATTTCACCTTTTATTCGTCTTTTTACTTTGCCACCTTTGGTAGCAATTGAGGCTAAATTAACTTCTCCGCTATCTTCTAGGAGGAAAAAAATATCTCGTCCATTATTAGAAAATTTGGGTTGGTAAACATTTCTATCTAATTTCGCTGTAAGTAACGTAGATTGACCACCTTTTGCAGAAATGACAGCTAGGTGATTTGTTGCATACCACATAACATCCAATGGTGCTGTTACTGTAGTGTAAGCAATAGTCTTGCCGTCAGGACTCCAAATAGGAGAGTTATCTTCACGAGTATTTGTTGTCAGTTGCAATAACGTTGACCCCTTATCTGTATTATCAGCAGCAACTAACCAAATATCACTGTTTGGGTTTCCATCGGGCTCTTCTGTACGATTACTAACAAATGCAATTGACTTTCCATCCGGGCTCCATGCTGGTTGAGAATCATCAAAATCACCAGAAGTGATTTGAATCGGTGCATTATCAGAATTTGGCGTATAAACATATAAATGCGTACGATACCTGTCAAGATAACCAGCGTAGTCACGTTTAAATTGTAAGCGATCCACCACAAATGGGCGAGGCTCTTTATCGTCAGCTTTATCTTCTGTCAACTCATACGGTTTTGGATCTCTTATTAACAGCAGTAATTTCTTTCCGTCAGGTGACCACTCATAACCTGAAACCCCTTGCTTTACATTGGTTAGTTGTTGAGCTTCTCCACCAAGACGATTTAACGACCAAACCTGTGGTTTATCCTCGCTATTTTTTTTACTTTCACCTGCCTCACTACGTTTGGCAATAAAGGTTAAATATTTTCCGTCAGGGCTCCAACGTGGCTTCGAAGCCGAATACCCTTTTGCCGTCATTGGAATCGCTTCGCCTCCTTTTGTAGGCGCCATCCAAATTCGCGTTTCAGATTTATTCTTTTTAAGATCACTTGAAGATACGGTATAGGAAACCCATTTTTCGTCTGGGCTTATTCTTGGGTCAGCAATTTTTTTAAGTTCAAAGAAATCATCGATTTTTATCGCTCTCTTTTCCGCTTCAACGGCAAGCGTGCTAGTACCAATGAAAAGGCTCATAATACTCGCAATGAGCAAATTATTAATCTTCATTATTTGAATCTCTTTATGATTAATTTAATAGTTTCAATACATTAATCTTCAAAGAAGCAAACTGCAAATAAACTGGAAAAATAAATAAAGTTCTAAGAACAGTAAATAAGTTAGAAATAATTCTTAGATAAACGTTTATCAAGAATATCTGCAGAATAAGTAACTATCCGAGATTAGTTAACAAACTATCTATTAGATTTGATCTACTCGTTATCAGTAGAACATGTCGTTTTAGCACCTCAGATAAATAAAAACTATGGGGCTAGGCGCCATTGCAATTAAGCATCGCTATCCAAGTTTGTTTTAAACAATAGACGTCCCATCTTTAAACCATTTTTGGTATGCGTTTAACCGTGGTTATTATTCTCAATCAAAAACGATAACTTATCCCGATATTAAACCCTTTTATATCGATATGAGTTCCCAAGCTTAATGCTTCATATCCTGCTTTTATCCCTATTCCATGATCAAAATTATACATCCAACCAAAAGAAAAACCGAAATCATTACCATCATCATTGTAAACCACTTTCTTATAGTCAATGACATCATAATCATATTGGAGTGCATTCACTTTCAAGTATAAATAATTACGTTTTGAGATTGGATAATTGACGGCCGCAGAAACCAAGAACGCACTGTAATCAATTTTAGAGTTTGTAAAGAGATCGATAAGTAGTCCGTCAGCATGACTACTATCTCCTTTTAAGTAACCTATACCAATGAAAATACGCTCTGTAACCTGATATTGATAGGAAGTTATATAATGTGATGTTAATAAATCGTCTAAGTCGGACGTTAATTTAGAGAAATTATTATTAATTTCTGAGTAGCTATATTCAAAACCTATAGCATGTGGTGTTTCATTCGCAAGCACTAAAGAGCTCATAAAAAAACTTAAAATAATCAACCGTAACATTTGCATCCCTTCTGATCACAACAACTTCCCTTCATGGCAAACAACGACCAAATCATAGGAAAAATTGTTAGTTAAATATTAATGTTTATAAACAGTAAATTGTTTATGAACATTTCAAATTCCATTTTTGCGTGGTATTTATTTATTTAATTACAAAATTTATAATTAAATAACAAACAGTTACCATAATTATTTCACAATAACAGAGAGAAGTCTAACAACAGTCAATCATTTGTAATTATTCCAATATTACCTATTTAAAGCTGTTTTATTCGGTTCATTGTCATACCAAATACCATAGTGATCACCCTGCCATATAAGTCCATGGTAAAGATAAGACGTAGCAAGCATGAACAAACCACCTACTAACGCGGCTTCACTTAACTTATAAGTCCTAAACAACAAAATAAAAATCCACTAATATGACCAATAATTTGAATTCGAAAGGCTCACTTTCTACTAGGTCTCGTTTGTAGGAAATTGAATACAAACCAGCATTTCAATATTAAGGGTAATTTTTTCCAGTTAACCAATTTTTTATCTATCATAAATATCTCCTGATTCAAGGTTGACATATCAACATTAAGTGCAGCTGCAAGACACTTCATTGACTCAGTGCTCGCATTATTACCGCTCTCTATGCGTTGAATAGTTCTAACATTTAGGCCGGACATTTGCGCTAATTGCTCTTGCGATAGATAACGACTAATACGCAGTTCTTTAAGGATCATTAAACTTACCTCTGTACTTAAGAAACACAAGTATTCATCAAAATTTATGGTGTCGGTTACGAGTTTTCACCGACATTTCCTCGACATTTTTCGTTTCAAGACACATCGTCATTCGAAACTGATCGAAACTGATCGAAACTGATCGATAGTGACGACAATACCACCCAATTGAAAAATCATGTCGAGGACTGATTTAAAGTGATATAGCCAATTATGTAGAACGTTGTATCCAAATATGTGAACATTAATACTGTGCAGACATCTAAACTATGACCTAACATCCCATCTAAATAATCCCTTGATATCAACGTTTGCACCTAAACGTTCATAGAACTTTATTGCACCATGGTTATCTTGTTCAACTTCCCACTTAATACGACTAGCTCCTTTTGCTAAACATACTTCTTTTGCTTTAAACATTAATTTTTCACCAAGTTGTTGACCACGAAATGTCTCCCAGATAAATACATCATCTATGTTCATATAGGTTGAACCTAGCCAGATTGAGTAGTTCCATGTATAAGAACAATACCCAGCGACTTCCCCATCAATTTCAGCTAATAAAACACCAAACGACGGTGAACTTCCAAAGCCAGAAATGGCCAATTCATCTTTGTTAGTTACAACATATTGTTCTTGATTATGGTGTTTTGCTATAGCAATTATCAAATCATATACGGTCTCAATATCCAATATCGTCGCTTCCCTAACAGTTACCATTTAAAGATCCTCGTTGTCTTAACGCCCAAATATTAGGCTAAAAATTGTTTACTAAAATAGTCGTTTATTTAAATATTACGAAGTAAAGTTTACTTCCATTATCCCCACAATAACGGCTTCTGATGTTTCTACAAGTTGATACTCTGAAGATGAATAAATATCACCGTCTTTATTACCCAAAGCAATATCTACTATGTCAGGCTTTTCATCATGAAGGAGAAACACTATTTTTTTATCCAAAGTAATGCAATCAATTGTAATTGCATCCGCCTTTATACCTTGTTTACGCAAGCCTTTATCCATTATTCCCATAATGGTGTCAAGATGATCAAATTTGCTACAGAACAAATCATTTGCTCTAGCGACAATCTCAGATAATTTTTGTAATTTATTATTCATTACTAACTCTTATTCTTAATAAAATTAGATTGGTATTCAATGCCTTATAAACGGCGATTATTATTAAGTAGATAATTTATGACATACATTAAACAGTGATTGAATAACTGTTGTTTTATGAGCTTATTATCCCTTTAACCCTCGAATAATATCGATTCCTCGCTCTTCGTTATGCAGGATTATCTGCTCAGCTTGGCTAATGTTATGATATTGCCATTCGATAAATAAAACATCACCTGCACTTATTTCAAGTGTCTTGTATTTACTTTTTGAAACATACTCTGTTCTAAAGTAAATCGTACCAGGTTTAGCTTCAATTCTCATAAAAGCATTAGACCTTAAACACCCTTTATTCTTTCCATAAATATAGATATCTGTACAAAATAATGGGCTACCCGAATTCCATTCCCTCATTACATATAACGTTGCCGTATCTGGGGAGAACGTCTCTATTTTTTCAAAAGATTTTCCAACCACGGCACAACCTGATAAAACGATTACAAAAATTGATATATAAATAAATCTCATATGATACTCATTGCACCACGATGTGTGACTAAATATAGGTAATTGATATAATTAATTTAAATTATAGGCTCGACCACCTACACTTATTATTACTTAGTGTTGCTTGTATTAACCAAGTTATTGATAATCTATAAGGCTCAATTTGTCTTGTTTACAAACATTAATTACTGCGTCTTTTTTAGCTAAGTTACGTAAATACCTCGACAAGTTAGTGAACGATAAAGGTGGTCTTTTAAATTCATCAGCCCATACTGACAACATAAACAAGAAAAAATCACAGACACTGACCCTTTCTCCTATGAGGAATGTTTTATTCTCAAGTTCATTATCAATAAGCTTAAACATCTCTGTTACCCTATTCTCTTGTGCCGCGATAATATTCTCAACATTCTTAACATCTGTAGTATGTCTTTGAGGATAAAAACAAACCATCAACTCTGCTTGGACAGTATTGGTTAAATACATCATCCATTGGAAAAATAAGGCTCTATTTTTATCTCCTATTTTTGGAATTAATTCTGAAGCAGGATGAGTTTCCGCTAAATGGATACAAATCGCGGGACTTTCAAAAATAGTTAAGCCATCATCGATTAATGTAGGAATTCGACCTGAAGGGTTTAAAGCAAGATAATCTGGAGATTTTTGGGCATTACTTTTTCTATCTACCGTGATTAATTCATAATCTACGTTTAGTTCTTCGAGAATAAAATGAGGGGCCATACTGGCATTCAAAGGATAATAATATAATTGATACAACGAGTGCTTCCTTCTTATGTTGCTTATCATACCAAGATAATACGCTTGGATCTGACTTCAAAAATAGTGAGGTTACCTTTAGTTAAGATGTTTTTCTATAAATTTTCGATCTTCACATTGAATATGGATGATTAGCCAGTCGGTTAAAAAGTAAAGCAGCTCAGTATAAGAAAAGCATGTTTGCTCGTTTTGTTCATTAAAGCTCACTAATTGTTCAACAAAATGTTTGTGTTGTAGCTGGTGTAACTGACTATCTGCTTTATTTAATTTTGAAAAGTATGCTTCTTCTGTTTTAAAGTGTAATTTTGTATAGTCAGTAAGCTCTTGAAACAATGAAGTAATTATTAAAGAGGCTGCTTCTGTATTAATGGCGTCAGATAATCTATTAATTAAATCGACCAATATTTTATGTTGCTGATCTATGATATTTATTCCAACACTATATTCTTCATCACTCCATATAATTAATGCCATTATTTTTTCCTTAACTATTTACTAAGTTATCGGCTAGTAAAAATTTGTATTTACTAACCAATTTCTACTTATTTTTGCTATCAAATCTGCAACAATTACTGACTTATCCATTAACATATTCTTTTATGATGTGATTTTTGCTCGTTTCCTTGATGACTATGGTGTGTTCTCTGGTAGTCAATGCAACCATAATACTTTTGATTTATAAGTTTTATATCTTCAATAAAGTAAGTAGGTTTAGATGCTTAACAATTTTTATATTCTATTGGTTCTTTTTTATCTTAATGAACGCATAATTTATTTACAAAGTAATGCATCGCGCGCAATATAAGACATTTAATCAAATATTACATAGTTTAGTTACTGTTTGTTAATATAGATCAACAGCTAAAAGCTTTTTCATAAAAATAAACCTTGAGCATTAATCGTATTTACTGGCTGGTTCGTGTCATAATTTGTCTTGTGTTTTGATCATTATAAAATCAATGAACGCCCTAATTGATGGTTTTATATAATGACTATTGGTATAAACAGCATAGACATCACCACTGGTACCTTCATGTAATGAACAGTCCCAATCAGGTAAACAAACAACTAACTTACCTTGTCGAACATAATCAGCAACCATCCAATTAGAAAGCTGCGCAATACCTGTGCCTTTTATAACAGCGTCTAGTATTGGCGTACCACCAAGAGAAGTAAGGTTACCGTTAATAGCGACTTTTTTGAGCTTTTTGGCTTTATTAAAATGCCAGTGATTCTTTTGTCGTTTTTTACCCAGTACCAAACAATTATGAGACATTAAATCTTCAGGTATTTGTGGTGAACCATGCTTACGTAAATATGCTGGAGACGCACAAATAATTGTATAATTTGGTAATAGCTTTCTAGCTCTTAAACCTGAGTCTGTCGGTCGTCCAATTCGAATGGCAAGATCAACCTCTTCCTTAATGAGATCAACGACTCTATTTTCAAGGGCTATTTCCATTTGAACCTTAGGAAAGTCACTAAGGAATTCGGCCAAAAAGGGACAGATTTGTATTTTTCCAAAACTCTCAAATACCGAGATGCTAAGCCTCCCTTCCGGCTCTGTATCCGTTGGTTTTAGTGATGTCGCAAGTTCGTTTGCTTGCTCTAATAGCTTACTTCCTCCTTCAAGAAAAGTACTACCCTCTTCCGTTAGTATAAGCTGTCTGGTACTACGTTTAAGTAGCGTAACTCCCAATTCTTTTTCTAACTGGTCAAGGTTTCGAGTCACAGAAGACGGTGCCATATTGAGTATACGTCCCGCCTTTGAAAAGCTGCCTTGCTCAACCACCTTAATAAATAAACGTATTGAATTTAACATAACCCAACCTTTTCACTATACGCAACACTGATGTGCATAAATAGCATATTCTAAGTTTATTCGCAAAAATGTAAGCTATTGACCAGATAAAGAAACTTACTAACTACCGGAGACACTAAGATGACAACAAGAATTGCATTTTCAGAAGTACCTAAAGGCCTAATGTCTAGCATGATCGTCACAGAGAACTACCTGAAAACGGTGGGCTTTGATTTTAAATTACTAGAACTTATTCGAATCAGAGTTTCCTATATCAATAAATGTGCTTACTGCATTGATATGCACATCAAAGAAGCGGTGGCAACTGGTGAAGAAATTCATCGTCTTTACTCCGTTTCAGACTGGCAAGACACAACTTATTATAGCGATGAAGAACGAGCCTGTTTGGCATGGGCTGAATACATCACCTTACCATGTGAGAAGTTATGTGATGAACAACGCCTTTTTGACGATTTGTTACACTTTTACGATAAAGAGAAAATTGCCAACCTAACACTTGTAGTGATCCAAATGAATGCTTGGAATCGATTAATGAAGTCTTTTGGTATTGAGGCGGGTAGCTATAAAGTTGGCCAACATTAAAAATAATCAGCATGCGAAGATCTTAATGGTCTTAGGTTTCAATCAAATGATGAACTCACTTTAAATTGTAAACAGGAATACTCATGAAAATAGTATACTTAGTAAATAGCCTTTTTATCACTGTGATTTTAAGTGTTATATCTATCACTGTCTTTGCAGAAGGCGCCAAAGTAACTCCTCTAATTCAGAAAACATTAAACGATCTTACTAACAAAGAAGCCATCATGATTAACGTTGAAATGCCCCAGGGATGTCTTCAAACAAGCATCGCCATGATGCTGATATTTTTGTCTATGTATTAGAAGGCTCTATTATTATGCAAGTTGCTGGTGGTGATCCTGTAACATTATTGCCAGGAGATACATTTTATGAATCGCCAGAAGACAGCCATCTGGTATCAAAGAATGCAAGTGAAACTGAGCCTGCTAATTTTATCGTTTTTTCTATCAAGAATAAAAGTACGCCGGTAGTCATTCCGGTACGCTAAAGTAAGATAAATACTGTAAGCAATTATCGTAACTTCAATTATTTTTTCTTCAATGCACTTATCTTTATTATTTTGGTATTAAATAACTTTAATACCAAAATAATTATAAGCGTTCGCTTGGCGTCCACTGATCGTTGTTGTAGTTTTCACTTCTGAGCTTAACATTTTGAAGGTGTTAACTAATTCACTCATTTGCTTGGGTGTACGATGTTTCATGGTAATGCCAATATCATTAACACTTGAGTGCCCTAATTCGTGACAAAACTCGACGATGTGAATAATACCATTAAGCTTTAACAGTCGATTTAATTCAGTCATTATGCAGCTGCATTGAGTTTCATCGGCAATGCAAGTAAAGACACCACAAACAACGATTAAATCAAAATAATCATCCATGAATGGAAGTCTACTTTTAGTATTATGTAGTAGTTGTAAATTAGGGAAAGCTATTACCCCCCTATTTATCATCTCCTGAGAAGGATCTACACCAACAACGTCCGTCATCCCTTTTGAGGTCAATAGGTGACTATTTCTTCCATAACCACAACCAAAATCTAATACTTTTGCATCACAAACTGTTAAATTGATAATCCTGTCATATCAATTTCCAAATTAAAATCTATAAAAGGAGCGACTTTATCCCATCCATTTAACGGCATACAATCCCTTATTAATTAAACTCCAGATAATGGACCTAACATTCTAATAGTTAATAAAAATATCTAACTATATGATGTCCACACACCTGTTAATAAACTATTTACATAACTGTGAAAGAAAACGCTAACTTACAATCAATGTATTTCAACATTCTATTTACAACAGTAGGGATACTTATAGAATCGGTACCTGGCTCGGCATTTACTGAAATAAAAATATCAACTTCATCGAGCGCTATTCGTTGACGTACGTAGAAATCATTTATATCGTCTATGTTGTTATCGATTAAATCAACATAGCCCACATAATAATTATCCTTTGTGCTTTCGTTATAAAAGGCACTAGAGGTTTCTCGTACTAACGTAAAAGCTTGAAGTTTATCGAGACGTTTAAATCGAAAACTTACTTTGACAATGTTTGAATTTTGCATCAGATTCTCAGTGTTTTATAGCGACCATTTTCTGGATAAAAATAATGACTGCCTTTTATTACGTTTCTATTATTGTTTTTGCCAATCTTGAGCAAGTGTTATGGCCTGTTTTAAATTAGACCAATTTAAAAGACTTTCTTGATAGGCACCCGCTTTACCTTGAAGCTTTATGCCATATATATTTAACCTAAAAGCAAGAAGTGAATAAAATGCATCAACTATTCCAGCAGAATCAAACATAAATGGCAGTTGCGCTAATTCAAAAATAGACTTAATTCGAGTTATCTCATTTTCAATATCGTTACTAAATTCCAATAAAGGGTCAACGTGTTCTAGAGAAAATGGACATTGAGTTCTAAGACTCATAAAACCAGCGTGTAGCTCTGCACATAAACTTCTAGCTAAAGCACGTTCAGCTATTGATGTTGGATACAGAGCACCGTTACAACATTCATTAAAATATTCAACAATTGCAAGAGAGTCGTGTATGAACAAGGTTCCTACTGTTAAAGAAGGTACTAACCCAGTTACTGAATACTCAAGAATTTCAGATTTATAATCTGAATGACTGAGATCAATGACATTAATATCGATTGGTAGTTGCGCTAATTCACTACATATCCATGCTCTTAATGACCATGTTGAACCAGTACCTACTGTTAATTGCATATATTAATCTCCGACAATAAATTGAATTGTTGTTTACGTTTATATAAACGTAAATATAATTTTCTACAAATTACGGGACAAAGTAATCTGCTATATATTTATTTTAAAGTAGCTGTTAGGAATTTTTTCGTGCTTTAATGGAATAAAGTAATGGCACTTGCTGTCCTTTATGTAGCATTTGATATCCTTTACCTTCAACATATTCAAGCCCTTCAAAACAATTATACGGACTATAAGGGTATTCTTTAAGGTGCTCTATACTCAAACCGGCCACAATTAAAGCATTAACAACTTCACTTAAGGAATGTGCCCACGTTAACATTTTTGATTTTATACCATCACAGTTTTCCGTGTATGTCCCCTCTTCTTCAATATCCGGTTCAGATCGTGGAAAGTACGAATAACCGCATAATAAATCATTAAAAGTATGAAATTCTACAAGATGAAACTCACCACCAACTTTTAATGAATTAGCAATTGTTTTGGCCCAAAGATTTAGGTTAGGTAACCAACAAAGCACACCGTAGGAAGTAAATACAATATCAAATAGTTCTGTATTTTCATCACCAAATTGATAAATGTCCTTAGCAATAAAGGATGCATTGAGTTCTGGGTCAGAGTTAAGCAGATTGGCCTGTGCAATCGCTTCTGTTGACAAATCTACTCCAGTAACCGTAGCCCCTTGCCTAGCCCACGATAATGAATCTTGGCCAAAATGGCACTGAAGGTGTAACATGCTTTTTCCTTGAACATTACCAACTTGTTCAAGTTCGATGTGATTAAGTGATGACTTTCCATCTTTGAAAGCCTCAACATTATAAAACTTGGAATCAATATGCACTTTAGTTCTCTTATCCCATGCATCCTTATTAATATTTAAATATTCCATATCGTAATTTTCCTCTTATATCTCATTAATTACAAATTAAGAATTAACCTCAACGTATTGTAATCTATTATTTTTTAAAGCAGTCTGCTTATGGTTGTCTTTATATCGAATACAAAAATCAAAAAATATTTAAGGTCGATTAAGTTCCACATATTCAGAGGTTAAACTAAAATGGTTGCCCCCCATTTTACCCACAGAGTTAATTAACTGCTGATTTATATTTCCGTCTAAATATAAATCATCACGTACATAAATATACTTTACATCCAAAAGAACAACAGTCCCTCCTGTTGGCAAGTCACTAATACCAATCACTTCTCTTAACGTACACTCGTAACGAACTGGAGAATCTTTAACTGAAAGTGGTATTACTTTATAGCTGCCACAACTTTCGACGTCTGCAAAATCAAATTCACTTTCTTCAATTTTAAGACTTTCACTTGTCATGTTCATTTTTTTTAATAAATCGCTATTTACAATATTAACAACGCACTCTCCTGTTTCTATTAAATTCTTTAACGTATCTTTATCAATGCCACTTCTTGGTGTTACCTGTGTATAAAGAAGTACCGGAGGATTACAACTTGCAACAGTAAAAAATGAATAAGGAGCCAAATTATCGATATTATCGCCTGAACGTGTACTGATCCATGCAATTGGTCGAGGTGTTACACCACCATTAAGAAGACGATATTTTTTTTGGTTTTCTAATTCTGTTACATCAAAGATCATTACGTTTCCATTGAATATTGTTATGTTTTTTGCAAAGTGTTGTTGGCAACCATTCCATTTCGTGGCTTTACATCTCGCGCGATATAAAGAGTTTAGGAAGTGGAAAGGCTATGATGCTTGATAACGAGCGATAACAGAAATGTTACACAGACGACTGTAGACCTTCCCTATTGATAATCCTCCGTGCAGAGTTATTTAGGTGCCAATCCCATGTCATCTAACCTAAATAATATTTCTTCTTTTTGGTTATTAGCCACTTCTTGCCAATGAATACCTTCTCGTGCGCCTATAATTGCGTATATAGAATTTAAGCCAGTGCCTTTGACAGTTTGTTTGAGTTGTTTATATAACTCAAATGGCTCTATTGCCATAAATTCTTCAACTGAGTTGATATTAACCTTTGCTAAAATTTCTTCACTTTTAGGTCCAAACCCTTTTAAATCTCTTAATCTCATTTTTAAAGTTCTACCTTCTATTTTTCAACATGTTTACTCCAAAAATAGCCTAGGCTATAGAAGGTTTAATTTAATACTTGCGACACTTATCCAATATCTGTAATTTTCAGCATTTGATTCGCCTTTGATTTTCAAAAATATGAATTAAATAGTATCACTTAAATGTTTATTACATTCTAACAGACTTAGATTAACCTCTTACCATTAATGAGAGATGTTTGCTGATGTTCGAGTATAAATCAATGGCAATACACTTCTATGTCCGACAATTAGGCAATTAATACTACATTACCAATATCATGAGTTAACGCCGAAATAACATTTTGGTTTTTGATTTTATATCGATAACGCCCTTGTATATTGACGTAAAATAATTGGTTTAAATTAATGAAGAACAAACAACAGCCAACTGTTAGCAGCCACTTTTTAAGTGGCCATATTAGCTACAGCAATCATTTGTAGCAATGAATTCCATCAGATAATAGCTACATAAAACAAATAAGGATGTAAAAATAATAATGTTCCATAAATCACTTTTTTGACAACAATCACGTCCTTTGTGAGCGTATATTTCTCATCTTACTTTGTAGCTCAATGCAAATTTGCAGAGATCATATCAAACAAGACAACTGCATTTAAAAATAACATTTTGAAATTATTTTAAGCGGTTACCTTGAAAAAATCGGCATAAAAAAACCCAATACAGACTATTGGGTTTTAAAGATATTCACAAACAAGTAGTACAGATTAAGAACAATTAACCAATTTGAGTTAAGCCTTTCATATACGGCTGTAATACTTTTGGAATGGCAACACTGCCGTCAGCTTGCTGGTAGTTTTCTAAAACAGCGACTAACGTCCGCCCGACAGCCAATCCTGAACCATTAAGTGTATGAACCAGTTCTGGCTTGCCTGTTTCGGTATTTCTATAACGTGCCTGCATACGACGTGCTTGGAAGTCACCCATATTTGAACATGATGAAATTTCACGATAGGTATTTTGAGCAGGCAACCACACTTCTATATCAAAGGTTTTTGTCGCACTAAAACCAATATCGCCGGTGCACAAAACAACGGTACGAAATGGTAGTTCTAATTTCTCTAATATTGTTTCTGCATGCCCGGTTAACTGTTCTAAAGCGCTAAATGAGTCTTCTGGCTTTACAATTTGCACCATTTCAACTTTATCAAACTGGTGTTGACGAATTAAGCCACGAATATCTCGTCCGTAAGAGCCAGCTTCACTACGAAAACATGGCGTATGTGCACACATTTTTAATGGTAATTCAGACTCTTCCAAAATTTCGTTACGCACAAGGTTTGTTAACGGTACTTCGGCTGTAGGAATAAGTGAAAGTTTTTTACTGTTTAAATCAGTATGAAATAAGTCTTCACCAAACTTTGGTAATTGCCCTGTACCGTATAACGAGTCATGATTAACTAAATAAGGAACATACATTTCTTGATAGCCATGTTCATCACTATGCACATCTAACATAAATTGCGCTAAAGCACGATGTAATTTAGCCACACCACCACGCATGACAGCAAAACGAGTACCAGCTAATTTGGCACCACTTTCAAAGTCTAGCCCTTTGTCAATGGCACTGCCGATATCAACGTGATCTTTAATATCGAAGTCAAAGGTACGTGGTGTGCCCCACTTTTTGATTTCAACGTTATCATCTTCACTTGCGCCAGCTGGTACCGAGTCATGAATTAAGTTAGGGATAGCAGATACGATCGCTTCAATTTTTTCTAAAACAACATTTTGTTCTTCTTTCGCTGCATCCAAATCTTTACCAAGTTGACTGACTTCAGCTAACAAGGGTTGAATGTCTTCACCTTGTGCTTTGGCCTTACCAATCGATTTAGAGCGCGTATTACGTTGGCTTTGCAACTCTTGAGTTTTGATTTGAATGTCTTTGCGTTGCACTTCTAATGCTGATAACTGCGCAACGTCGAGTGTAAAGCCACGTTTTGCTAACAATTGTGCTGTTTGTTCAATGTCTGTTCTAAATAATTTTGGATCTAGCATGGGGATATCACGTATCTAGTAAAGTTAAAAATATTGGCTGATAACAACCAATTACTTATTAAAAAATGTCACAATAAACATACCTAAACCTGCTGCAAATATACAGAGGCTGACGTTAAGCAAAATGTTTATCATCGCTTTAAAAAAGTCACCTTGTTGTACTAACAATAAAGTGTCTAATGAAAAAGTTGAAAAGGTTGTAAAAGCACCTAGAAAACCAATACCAATCAATGTTCTATAAACGCTAACTTCTAAAGTACCTTGTTCAATTAATCCGTATAACATCCCCATCACAAGGGAGCCCGAAATATTAACCGCCAACGTCGCAAAAGGGAAACCTTTTCCGAGCCAATTTAAGATTAATTGTGAAATAAAAAAACGAAGGCTTGCACCACACGCCCCACCTAAAGCCACAAATAGATATAAAGAGAAACTACTAATGGTATTAGTCATAACGTTGTTCATCACTTTGTTCATTTAATTGTTGTAGGTATTCAAGCTTATCTTTAAGTTGTTTTTCTAAACCACGTTCACTGGGCTGATAAAGCTGTGTTTGTGAAATTTCTTGAGGAAAATAATTTTCACCTGCCGCAAAAGCATTTATTTCATCATGAGCATAACGATATCCTCGTTTTTGACCGAGTTGTTTATCGATATTGCTTTTTATATTTTTTAAATGTAGTGGTACATCCAAATTGGCCGTCTCTTTCGCTAATACCTTTGCTTGATTAAATGCTTGATATACAGCATTACTTTTTGGTGCTAATGCCATGTAGACGCAAGCTTGTGCGATAGCTCGTTCACCTTCACTTGGCCCTACGCGGACAAAAGTATCCCAGGCATTAATTGCTAACTGCATTGCTCGTGGGTCGGCATTGCCGATGTCTTCACTGGCGATAGCTAATAGTCGTCTTGCAACATATAATGGATCTCCTCCACCCGTTAATATACGTGCATACCAGTATAGTGCGGCATCAGGGTTAGAACCGCGCACTGACTTATGAAAAGCGCTGATCATATCGTAAAAAGCATCACCACCTTTATCATACAACGCCATTTTGCTACCCGCGACCTGCATGACTTGCTCAACAGTTATGGTTTTGGTGTTGTCTACAGGGTTAATACTGTCTAAACAGTTTTCTAATATATTAAGTAATCGGCGAGCATCACCATCAGCACAATTAAGTAGCTGTTTTTTGGCTGTTGGCGACATATCAATAGTAAATTGATTCTCACTGACTAATGCCTTATTTAATACCAAAGACAAATTTTCTTTGCTTAATTTTTTTAGGGTATAAACACGAGCTCGAGATAGAATGGCTTGGTTTAATTCAAAAGCAGGGTTTTCCGTCGTTGCCCCAATAAAAATAATCGTTCCATCTTCAATATGCGGTAAAAAAGCGTCTTGTTGACTTTTATTAAAGCGATGTACTTCATCAACAAACAAGATAGTGCGACGTTGCTGATGAATAGCACGTTGTTTAGCATTCTCTATCGCTTGTCTTATTTCTTTAATGCCCGAGGTAACGGCAGATACTCGTTCTATATCAGCATTAACGCGCTCGGCTATAATTTCTGCTAGTGTGGTTTTACCTGTACCTGGTGGCCCCCAAAATATTAAAGAATGACACTTGCCCTGTTCGATAGCCACACGAAGAGCCATGCCATGGGACAAAATATGTTCCTGACCTACGTAGTCAGCTAAACAAAGCGGCCGCATTCGCGCAGCTAGTGGTTTAAAATCGTCGTTTATTTCAAATCCTAAAGGTAATGAACCATTAACGTTGGTCATCTAAATATGAACCTGTAGGTAAAGAAAACAGAAATAAATCGGGTGCTGGAGCCATTGTAAAATTGGTGTTTTTTAGGCTTATCACACTAAGTTGACCTGTCGCATCTAAAAAAGTGAAACCTGAAAGTTGCTCTTTATCAAAATGTAACTCGAGTGTTTTAACTTGACTATTTGTATTATTTGCATGAATAAGATACGTTGCTTGATTAATTTGACTGACACTGTAATGGTCCCAAAGTTCTTGAGCATTACTGGTTAGTAATAATATCGGTGTATTAGCGATACTACTGGCTAATTTATAGGCTGTTGCTTGCTCAATAAAGGGGTCATGAACCCACAACGTTTGACCGTCAGATACGATCAACGACTCATCGGGTGTTTTCGTATTCCAATAAACCAAGTTAGGTTTACTTACCGCAAGTATTCCACCGCCTTCTTGTAACACGTTACCATTTTCGTCAATAATCTTCTGTTCAAAGTCAGCACTAAAAAAGCCAATTTTTGATAGCTTTTCAATAAGTTGAGTTTTAATGTCAGTCGATATTTTTTTACCTGAATCAGTAGGTTGTACAGTCGTTTCACTTGGCTTGTTGTTGGTTGATACGTCTGCAGCGTATGACGATTCAAGCGAAAATAATTGCGCCGACGTGATCATAAACATGAAAAGTCGTTTTTTATATAGAAACATTTTAATCCTTAACTGGCGGCGGTGCTAACACTTCACGTGCACCATTATTACCGGGGTTACTAACAATGCCTTGCAACTCCATTTGTTCAACAATACGGGCCGCTCTATTATAACCAATTCTAAACTTACGTTGCACACTAGAAATTGATACACGACGTGTCTCAGTGACAAAAGCGATAGCTTCATCGTATAAAACATCAAGTTCTTCTTCACCGCTTTCTGCTTGTTCGCCAGGTAACAGTATTTCGTTGTCTGTGTCACCCGTCGTAATCGCATCAATATAATCTGGAGTACCACGGGATTTCCAATCTTTTACAATGGCATGTACTTCATGATCGTCAACAAAAGCGCCATGCACACGTGTTGGTACACCAGAGCCAGGAGGAAGATAGAACATATCTCCCCAACCAAGTAACTGCTCTGCTCCTTGTTGATCAAGAATCGTTCTAGAATCAATACGAGAGGAAACTTGCAGCGCCATACGTGTGGGAATATTGGCTTTTATTAAGCCGGTAATAACATCAACCGATGGGCGTTGTGTAGCAAGAATCAAATGAATACCAGCTGCCCTTGCCTTTTGCGCAATTCGACCGATTAACTCTTCTACTTTCTTACCTACAACCACCATCATATCGGCGAATTCGTCGACGATGACAACAATACTAGGTAATTTTTCTAGTTCAGGTGGTGTTTGATCTAAACCGTCACTGGGCTGCCATGTTGGATCAATTAATGGCTCACCGTCAGCAATCGCTTGAAGTACTTTTTGGTTATAACCCTTGAGGTTTCTGACACCTAATGACGACATCACTTTATAGCGTCGCTCCATTTCACCGACACACCATCTTAGTGCATTGGCGGCATCTTTCATGTCAATAACTACTTCTGATAATAAATGTGGAATCCCTTCATAAACTGACAATTCCAACATTTTTGGGTCAATCATGATCAATCGTACATCATCAGGAGTTGATTTGTATAATAGGCTTAAAATCATGGTATTTACGGCAACTGACTTACCCGAACCGGTAGTACCTGCCACTAATAAATGTGGCATTTTTCCTAAATCAACAACAACAGGGTCACCGGCAATGTCCGAGCCAATCGCCATGGTTAATGGTGAAGTAGACTCAATAAATTCTTTACTAGAAATAATATCATGTAGAGGTACAATTTCTCGGTGCTTATTAGGAAGCTCGATACCAATGACCGACTTACCTGGGATCACTTCAACAACACGAACACTTTTAGCTGATAATGAACGTGCCAAATCTTTTGATAAGCCCGTTATTTTACTAACTTTTACACCTGGAGCTAAATCTAATTCAAACCGCGTAATTACAGGACCAGGGAATACTGAAACGACGTGAACGATAACACCAAACTCTTTAAGTTTTGCCTCGACTAAGCGACTCACTTTATCTAAGTCTTCTTGCATGATTGGGTTTTCAGCTTTATCTGGTCTATCAAGTAGGTCTATAGATGGCATACCTTCATATTTTATGGCAAGCTCATTGGCAGTTGAAATCGTTGAGGTGGGTGTTTCTGTAACCGATATTTTTTCAACACCTTCAAAGGCTGCTGTAATTTCTTCAGTACTGACATGTTCTTGTACGTTAATGGCTAAAGGTTCTCCCATTAAGTCGCTGATATCAACAAAAGGCTCTAGTTCATCATCAAGTTCAAATGGCATATCGTTTTTGCTGGTGGCAATAATATCTCGCTCTGATGATGCTGAAATAGCAGAAAATGCATGCGACAATTCTTTTTGTGGCTTTTCAATCACTTCAGATTTGTTGGTTATTGTTTTAGGCGATACCTTATTTTCGTCGATCTTTGTTTCATCAAGTGCTTTTTCACTACCATTGTTACTAGTGCCAAATTGCTGTTTTAATATTGATGGTACAGTGATTAGATATTGCGCTGATGCAATGGTGTAAGCTCCAGTTAAGTCAATAAACCTTAATAAAGATAAGCCTGTTAACAACACAAAGCCTGCACCACAAAAAGTTAAAAACAGTAGTGTTGAGCCAACAAATGAGAAATAGGGTAATAATGTATTACTGAGCACATCACCTAGTATACCGCCGGCAGAAAAATAAAATACATCATCAAAATTCATACTGGCTATTGAAGTGATACCAATATAAAACATGATAAAACCAATAAACTTCAGACCTAATGTTAAATAATCGAGCTGCATTAAACGATAATATTTTTGAAAAAGTAACCAACCACATATCGCCATAACAAAAGGCAAACTATAGGCAATGAGGCCAAATAAGTTTAGCAATAAGTCAGATAAATAAGCGCCAACAGCACCCCCCAAATTACGAACAGGTGTTTGATAACCCGTTTGTGCCCAACCAGGATCGGCGGGGTCAAAGCTAAAAAGCGCCAACATAATGAACATAGCAAAAACACATGAAACTAATAACCCAGCTTCAAGTAGTCGTTGCACACCATTTAATTTTGAAGAATCAGAAGACAATATAATTACCAAGAAAAATGTATTGTTGATATATACAGTAAAGTAGCAAATTATTGCTCTTAGTTAAATGCTTTAATTACAATTAACGCTTAATTGGCAAGTAATTAGTCGATTTGACTTCTTCCATTACCACATAAGTTCTACTTTCACTTACTGCGGGTAATCTCAATAATGTATCTCCCAATAATTGACGATAAGCAGCCATATCGGCAACCCGTGTTTTCAAAAGAAAATCAAAATCACCAGAAACTAAATGACATTCTTGAATGACATCAAGCTCATGTACAGCATTCGAAAAATCGTCAAATACATCTGGACTGGTTTTTGTTAGCGTAATTTCAACTAAAACCAACAATGCGGCTTCTAGTTTTAGAGGGTTTAATATTGCTTGATAACCTTTGATATAGTTTTCTTTCTCGAGTCGTTTAACCCTTTCAAGGCAGGGTGTTGGGCTTAATCCGACTCTTTTTGAGAGTTCAACGTTTGATAAACGTGCATTTTTTTGTAATTCGACCAAAATATTGCGATCAATTCGATCTAAACTTTTATCTTGATTATTTATCATTTTATAAAACTCCGCTCAATACATCTATTGCAGGATTATATATCGTCATAACAAATAATTCGAGAGGTTAATTCGAGAATAACGTTTTATAATAGTCGCAAATATTAAGACATTTATACAACAAGAGAAATTATTATGATTATTGGTGTTCCTAAAGAAATAAAAAATCACGAGTATCGTATTGGTTTAACTCCGGCGGGTGTTAAAGAATTAACCGTTAACGGTCATGAAGTGATTGTTGAGAATAATGGTGGTGCTTCAATTGGTTTTGATAATGAACAATATGTTACTGCTGGTGCAAAGATAATTGATTCTGCAGCAGAAATTTTCGCAACTGCTGAGATGATAATCAAAGTAAAAGAGCCTCAAGCAATCGAATGTAAAATGCTTCGTCCAGGTCAAATACTTTTCACTTACTTACATTTGGCTCCAGATCCACAACAAACTGAATTGTTAGTTGCTTCAGGCGCTACTTGTATCGCTTATGAAACGGTTACAGCAGCCGCGGGTGGTTTACCTTTATTAGCACCAATGTCTGAAGTTGCCGGCCGTATGTCTATTCAAGCAGGCGCTCATGCTTTGGAAAAAGCACAAGGCGGTTTAGGTGCCTTATTAGGTGGCGTTCCGGGTGTAGCTCCTGCCAAAGTATTAGTTATTGGTGGTGGCGTTGTTGGCACACAAGCTGCGCGTATGGCAGTTGGTATGGGAGCAGACGTTACCATTTTAGATCGTTCTTTACCTCGTCTACGTCAATTGGACACCGAATTTGATGGCCGTTTAAAAACTGTCTATTCAACAGCTGATGCAATGGATCAGTTAATTGTTGATGCGGATTTAGTCATTGGTGCTGTATTGATACCGGGTGCAGCAGCACCTAAATTGGTCACAAAAACACATATAAAAATGATGAAGAAAGGCGCTGTTGTTGTTGATGTTGCTATCGACCAAGGTGGTTGTTTTGAGACCTCTAAAGCGACAACTCATCAAGAGCCAACTTATGTTGTTGATGACGTAGTACATTATTGTGTAGCAAATATGCCAGGTGGTGTTGCGCGTACTTCAACTATGGCATTAACGAATGCAACAATGCCATTTGCTGTGACACTTGCCAATAAAGGTGCTAAACAAGCAATGCTTGATGACGTACATTTAATGAATGGTTTAAATGTTTTAGGTGGAAAAATCACTTACAAACCTGTTGCTGACGTTTTAGGCTACAACTACGTAACACCTGAAGATGCAATTGCTACTTTATAAATTTCATTAAATATTAAAAATAATTGAAAGCCTTAGTCAGATAATGACAAAGGCTTTTTTTATTTATCAACTGAAAAAAACATTTGGCTACATTAGTTGTTTAATATCCAGTCAACGTACAGTTAACCTTGCACTTTTTCTATTTTCTATAAATATATTATATAAAAACTGTTTTACCCTCTTGTGATCTTTGCTTAAAATCCCAATTAATAGTTTATCAATTTTTCTTTTCATTTTTTTGGAGTGATTCATGAGCGAAGCAAGACATTGCCCGTTACTCATTTTGGGTTCAGGCCCTGCCGGTTATACTGCTGCTGTATATGCTGCACGAGCTAATTTAAAACCTGTTATGATAACGGGTATGCAACAAGGTGGTCAGCTGACGACTACAACTGAAGTTGAAAACTGGCCAGGCGATGCCGATGACTTAACAGGCCCTGCATTAATGGAGCGTATGCAAAAACACGCTGAAAAATTTGAGACAGAGATCATTTTTGATCACATCAATGACGTTGATTTTTCTAATCGTCCTTTTCGTTTAACTGGTGATTCAGGCTCTTACACTTGTGATGCTCTTATCATCTGTACTGGCGCATCAGCACAATACTTAGGCTTACCTTCAGAAGAGGCCTTTATGGGCAAAGGTGTGTCTGCTTGTGCTACTTGTGATGGCTTTTTTTATCGTAATCAAAAAGTCGCCGTTGTTGGTGGTGGTAATACAGCTGTTGAAGAAGCATTATATTTATCCAATATTGCTTCTGAAGTACACTTAGTTCATCGTCGTGAAACTTTTCGATCTGAAAAAATATTAACTGACCGTTTATACGAAAAAGTTAAAAATGGCAACATTACTCTGCATTTAAACCAAACACTAGATGAAGTATTAGGTGATAATATGGGTGTGACGGGTGTACGTTTAAAAGAGACTCAATCAGATAGTACTAAAGATATTGATGTTATGGGTTGTTTTATTGCTATTGGTCACAAACCTAATACCGACATTTTTAAAGATCAACTTGATATGAAAGATGGTTATTTAACGATTCAAAGTGGTACACAAGGTAATGCCACACAAACGAGTGTTGAAGGTATTTTTGCTGCTGGTGATGTTGCTGACCATATTTATCGTCAAGCGATTACATCTGCAGGTGCAGGTTGTATGGCAGCCCTTGATGCTGAACGCTATTTAGATGCAAAAGAGTAACTAAGTTATTTCGACCGTGAGCCAGACACTTCATTTTATTGAGCCGAATAGTCTGGCCTTCCCTCCACTAAATCAAGCCTTAGACGAACCCAATGGGTTACTAGCAATAGGAGGAGATCTATCAACAAAACGTCTCTGTAGCGCCTATAGTCATGGGATATTCCCTTGGTATAGCAAAGATGAACCCATTATGTGGTGGTCCCCCAATCCAAGGGCTGTTATTCCAACATCCACAATTAGAATAAACAAAACACTTAAAAAAATATTAAATAAACAGTGCTTTGAAGTCTCTATAAATACGTGTTTTAATCAAATCATCGATCTTTGTGCCGATGCACCATTTCGGCCTGATGCAACGTGGATAGTTAGCGACATGTTAAATGCTTATAAAGTGTTGCATAAACAAGGTCATGCTCACTCTATTGAAGTTTGGCAAGACGATAAACTGGTAGGTGGACTTTATGGCGTTGCTATTAATGGCTACTTTTCAGGAGAATCTATGTTTTATAAAACAAGTAATGCATCAAAAGTGGCACTTGTCGCTTTGGCGAAATTGCTACAAAGCATTGACGTGAAATTTATAGATTGTCAAATAACCAATCCCTTTCTTGAAGATATGGGATGTATAGAAATAAGCAGAAGAACTTTCATTGAAAATCAAGAAATCGCGAAACAAATTAATGTGCCATATGGCTTTTGGCAACCTCGCTATTTATCAGAAAAAATATGAGTGAAGATTTTAAATTAGGGATCACTGAATCTTTTCCTTGTAATTATTTACCCGATCAACTTGAACGCTTACTAGTTGCCACAGATCCTAGGCTACAAGATAATAAACATTACAGCTGGTTGATGGCACAAGGTTTTCGTCGTAGTGGTGAACAGATATATCGTCCTCATTGTGTCAATTGCAGCGCTTGTCAGTCCATTAGAGTATTGGTGAACGAATGTGAATACTCTAAAAGTCAAAAACGTAATATAAAACGTAACTGTCAGTTTCGTTTACAAAGTTCTCATCAGTTACAATCGTCATATTATCCTCTATACGAGCAATATATAAATACGGTACATGCTGATGGTAGTATGTACCCTGCAAATTATGAACAATTTGAAAGTTTTGTAAAAAGTAAAATTAGCCAACCCATGTATCTTGAGATTTGGGATAATAAGATATTGATCTCTGTTGCAGTTATTGATGTCTTAAGTGATGCACTATCAGCCGTTTATACTTTTTATCATCCTGGATACCGTAACAACGCTATTGGCATATATTCTATTTTGATGCAGATTGAATTAGCAAAAAAACAAAACAAAACTTATCTTTATCTTGGTTATCAAATTGATGATTGTCAGAAAATGAATTACAAGAACAAGTATCACCCTCACCAAAGGTTGGTATTAAACAAATGGCATACTGTAAATAAATAACACAATAGCTTTACATTACCCGTTCAATTCGGCATCATCTGCCCAGCTTTTTATTTAGTACTAATTTGAACAAATATTTGTCCTTAAACGAGGATAATAAATCAAGTTGGTTACAGTGCAACTATAGAGGTTTTACGCCCAATGGCGAAAGAAGAAAATATTGAAATGCAAGGTACCGTGTTAGATACACTACCTAATACTATGTTCCGCGTTAAATTGGAAAATGATCATGT